>Ga0181393_1000024_pt1 | contig 42615 bp, 35 predicted proteins | sample 16SPOviralmetaG_FD_130122 | JGI IMG/M metagenome (GOLD analysis project Ga0181393, IMG submission 130122) | Marine viral communities from the oligotrophic San Pedro Time Series (SPOT) site, San Pedro Channel, CA, USA - 16 SPOT_SRF_2010-10-21 | ecosystem: Environmental > Aquatic > Marine > Strait...
GAGTCATCGGGTGAAGCTTTCGAAGCTGAGGTGGATTCATTGCAACGCCAAATACTTTCCGGCGTCGTCGCTACCGCCGTAACTGCCTCAAAACCAACGAGTTCCGAAGATCCGAAGAAGTTAGCACGCCGAAACGCTGAGACCGCCGGCAGAAACGCTTTGAGAGTCGCAAGTGAGGCGCCGCCTCCAATTAAAACGTGGCGGGATCTTGAGATTGCCGCAAAGCTGGCCGGTGTTGCAACCGATCAAGGCGTTAAGGATCAACCACTTATAAACATCGGACTCCTAAATGATCCGACGAAAATCGGAAAACCCCTCAATCAGAAAACCGTCAGACAAGGCAAAGCGGAAAAGGCACAAGTCCTTGATTCTCAGGACGTTGCAACGAGGGAGGAGTAGGCTTCTCAGGCCACGAGCTTTATTGCTAGGGGGGGACGGCTCAGTCTGTCGTAAGTCGTTGAGTTGCAACGGGTTAAGGGGGGCGGGGGCTAGGGGCAGGGGCGCGGCGCGGGCCCGGGCGTGACATATCGGGTGTTTCTGAACAAATTACTAATTTTATAATGGGCGCATAAAACTAAAGCTTGCGCCGGGTAAGTTGCTCGCTAAGCTTGCTTCCCTAAATCAAAAATACAAAATGAAAAAGATTATCTTTGCCATTCTCGTAATAAATACCGTCTTCCTATTGTTTGGGCAATGCCAAGGCAAGCGACCTCTATTTGGTTCTCCGACATTCTTAGGAACTGCCAAATCGTGGGAGGGAAAATACTTCCGGAAAGGTCAATCGCTACAGTGCGCTAATTGGGTAAGTGAGGTCGCGTCTTCCTGCGGCGTCTCATTGCCGAGAGGTCATAGCATGGCGAGGAGTTGGCTTGATTGGGGAAGACCTATTCATATTTCATCACTGCGTCCGGGTGATGTAATCATAACATGGCGCGGGTCGCGAAACGGAACCTCCGGCCACATCCTAATTTATCTAGGTGGGGGTCAATGTATTCACCGACCGACCTATTCGAAGCCCGTGCAGAAAATCCCCCTGTCCTACTATGAGGGCCGCATTCTGGGCGTTCGCCGGGTTAAAGCCGAAACTTTAAGTTTTCTCGGTAAAAGTCAGAAATCTCCTTGAGGGCAGGGCCGCCCAACCAAGCTTCCGCACTTTCATTGGCGCTGCCGCGCTCAGTCTTCGGGTAAACATTCGGCAAGACTCTCTCCAAGTTTAGAAGTCGTTGTTTGACTAGCGGAGACAGGGGTGCGGAAAAGCCATACTTTTTTCGGAACCACTTAACCCGCCCAAGCAGAAACTCGACAACAGTCTGCTGGTCAAGGTTACTCACGTAGTCGCAGAAAACTGTCGAGAAGTGGGCGGGCGGTTGACTAGAAGAAACTTTTGCAACCAAGGCGAGAGCAATGTCTTCCAAAGACGGAACTTCGGCTGGGCGACGGCCGCGCTTTGTCTCCCAAGAAACAGAGGCAGCTAGAAGGGTAGTAACCAAAACATTCGTAAAGCGGAAAGCTTCCAAAATTTCATTTGGCTCGGCATCGGGCGGAACCAACTGCATTTGGTAACTTACCTGCCCTTTAGGTTGCAGTGGTAGTTCATGTGGATTCTCCGCGAAATACTTGTCAGAGAAAGTAGCGTCGGGATTTTGTTCGACCTCGGCTACTCGTTCAGCAATCAAGAAATCATACCGCGTGTCGCCAAGAAGTTCTCGGTCGGAGACTGGCGGGTAGGGCCGTTTGACTTTAGTTGCTCCCTCATAGTGGAAGAGTGGGGGCAAATTTGCCGAGGCTTCTTCCCCATCAAGGAAAGGTCTCCCGTGGCGAACTCGCGTGGAAGCTTTGGCTCGTAGGTTCGTAAGTCTCTGTTTCTCAGAGCGGATTCGGGTATCAAGAAAATCCCTCATATCTTCCTCACACTCGTCCGACTGGGACTCCAACTCCTTCAAGCGATCAAGAAACTCGGGAGGGGTGTAGGAGGTTCTGCTAGGACTCGCAGAATCATGGAAGGCGGTGTCATCGGGTGGGGGTGTAGCAAAACCCATGAGACAAACTTCTTCAAAAAGTCGCTTGGCACTTCGGCCGACGTTGGTAATCTGTTCGGTCGCGTAATTTTCGTCCGGGTATAACTCCCCCAAGACAGCTAGGGCGACGGATTTCCAGTTAAGGCGTTTATCTACACGGAGGCGGATAATCATTTTAATTAGGGGCAATAAGTCACGTCTAAGCAATTTTTTGGTCATAAGCATATCCTTTAGCCCATTTCGGGGCAAGTTTCAACAAAAAAGGCTAAAATCTGCCATATTATGGCAACGTCCATATTGTTCAAGAATTTGGAGTATAACTAGCAAGGTGCTACATCCCTTATGTATCAAGGGTTTCCAATTAGGACTCTTTACAATATGTTTGTAACCGAGCATAATACACACGACTCCCTATTTGGCCAAACCCTTGTATAATAAGGGCTCTCCAATTAGGTTCCGGGAAGTCCTACGTTTTTATTCATATAGTAATATAAAATATAATATATAGTATGGTGAGCGCGGCGGCACTGGTGTAAGTTAGGAGACTTTTCTTAGTAGAGAGTGCTCTTCCCGGAACCTAATTGGCAACACCCGATGTATCAACGACTTATGACTTAAATATGTCTTGACTGTTATGGAGTTGGACAAATTGCTTTTGGGTAGTCATAATTGCCAGCCCCCATTATATAAGGCTCTCAGCGTTATGCACGTTATACGCACTCTCGCGTGCGCGTTATGGAGTTGAGCCAAAATATGGTAATTTTCCCCGATTTTGGGGTTTTCGTAGCCGTGAAAACTGGCCATCGGGTGAAAACAGCCTGTTGCGAAACCGATTTTCTGTGAGAGCGTCTTTTAAGTATGAGACATTTGTTAATCCTCTCTCACGGTGCTTCCGGAACATCGGCAGTGGTAGACCAGTTATTCAATAACAAAAACGTCTTTTTACAATACAACAAAGAACCACTAAACACAAAAGACCCCCCAAGGAGAAACACTCGCATACTGCACGGCATTCACTGGTATGACGAGCATATTACCGAACTGGTTAATCTTGCGGAGTCCAACGAGCAAAAGCTACTCATCCATATAAAACCGATGCACCTCTCTCCGATTTCCGTTTCTATCGCCGAGGCCGTGCAAAAGCTGCACCATCAGTTCGATTTTATACTCATTCTGCGTAAAAACTACTTGGCCCGAAAATGCAGCGCCGCTTTTAAATTACTCCAGCGCAAGAACAATAGCCCGCAGGCTAAGGTGACGCTAAACATTAACGCAGCCGATTTTGCCGAAGACGACCGAACCCACCGGGAAATGCTGCGTCTCACGGAGCCCTGCAATCCGTTTTTCATTGATTACGAGCGCGACCTCCACCAAAACACACGAAAGACAATCGACTCGCTCTGCCACCATTTTGAGTTTTACCACCCGTATCAATACCGGCCGATGAAGCCCAATTACCACGCCAAGAAAAATCAGTGGTCAGCGATTAAGTTGCAAGATAAGATTGCAAACTTTGACGAAATCCGGGACAAACTTTCCGGCACGAAATACGAATGGATGCTGCACGAGTAACGAAAGTTTACCGCTGAACTATCTACCCAGACCCCGGCCTACCGCCTGTCGCCCTTTTGGAGTAGGGACTACTAATTTCAGATTCCCTTCTTGAAACCCTAAATTTAAGTTTATTCTTCTAATGTAGACCCTATGGGGCGATTGCTCTTGCTTTTGTAGGTAGTTTACCCTAAAACACCAGTCTTCAAATTCCGATAAAGTGAGGTTAAAATCTTTACCCCGTCTTTTTGCTGCTTGCCGTAATCTCGAATACGCATTTGAGATGGGGTTATTTTTACGCCATAGCCGCATTTTGCAACCGCTACAGATTCCCCCTGTTTTACTACTGACGCCATAACTCCTCGGCGACGGTTGATTGCAAAACTTTACGGGGCAGAGATCCGCATGTTTGTTTTCGTCTAAAACCAGTTCCCAAAGGTTCTCGATCTTTACAATCTGATTTCCTATTTTTTCGGTTTTCCGGTTTGCAAAACCCATTTTGCAATATACCACGGCCAGAACAAACCGCACTTAACGGCTACCTTATTTGGCGGGTGATCCCCAAAACCAACATAATACGTCACTCCCACAAAACAACCTGTCAGGTAGCCTATGACGGCGTATAGAGTTACAATAGTCGCTAAAGTAGTCATCATTTTGGTTTAATGGGGTTATGCAGCGGGCAGTTTTGCGAAATTACGTAAGCGTTTGGAACCTCAGCATATCCTTCACCCGAATGGTTGTCTTCTTTGGGGCAGGTGCAACCTAGTTCTATAGCCTCCGGAGAGCCCGGATGGTTGGCTTGAGCGACTTTAGCTCTTCCCATTTCTTTAGTTCTATAAACTTCGTCTAGTAGCATGTCTTCCCAGTGTGGGTGCCCTGCGTAGCCTGTTTGAAATTTAAGGATAAGTTTTTCTTCAGTCATCTCCGAACTTGGTTAAACCATGTGCCCCACACGTCAGCTAAATCAGCGTGGCGAATTAAACTCTTTTCAATACTCAACCAATCGTGAGCCGTCAACTTTTCTAAATACTTTTGTTTTCTGTAGTAGTCTGCATCAAAAGTATCCAGCTTGTTTTCGTTGCCGCCCATGTCCATTTTGCCGCTGGGCAGGTTTATGGGGCCCGAAACTAGCCCCTCCTCCGTCAGACGCTCCCAGAACCTAAGAGGGTTCGTAACTGCCTGCATAGTGTCTATGACGCTACATTCACCTACACCCCGAAACTTTGACCACCAGAAGTAACTGGCGTCCCTAGCGGCCCAGTCTTCTATGGCAGTCCACCGCTCTTCGGAAATTTTGGCGCTTTCTATAAAGTCGTCATGCTTGCGGTTACTAACCAACCAAGCGGCCGGGTTTCTCATGCAGATTACGACGTAGTCTACTTTGCCGAGGATGTTTTCTGGGATTCGACCGTGTTTCCACCCGTGGCTGTTAACGTGGACTTCGTGACCCGCGACTTGCAAGATGTATTCCATCAAGTTGGTGCCGGTTCTTTTTTGGCCGTAAAGTTTAATTTTCATGCTTTCTCCAGCAAAGCCCCCGTGCTGTTTTCGTCCCAACCTTGATCCTCGTTGATTTCTGCGGTTGTCTTCTTACTGAATTTAAGTTCACCACAATAGATAAAATCATCATCAACTGCCGTAACTAATATCTCTGTTGAAACGATGCCCCCAAAAACTCGCCGCACGAGGTCTCCCACTTTAGCAGTTTTAATCCACTCTAGCGTGTGGGGACTTATTTCTACTTCTGCTGTAGTTTTCTCTTTTTTATTCATAAAACCTCCACGAAAGCGTGACACCAAGTTTTACCGTCATATTCAAATGAATTAAGGTATTGCAACTCCGAACTACTACCGGCCATTTCGAAACCAGTTTTGTAAATGTGAATAACCGCAAAGTCTCTTTCCGCATTCGGGTCTATATTTTCGCTCAACTCAACTATTGCCCAAGCTGTGGGTGCGCCACAGTCCGAAAGCCCAACTTGCAAAACTTTGACAAATTTTGCTCCAGTCACTTCTATTTCGTTAATTGCTTTCCCCGTAACTGTCAGAGGGAACTCCTGTATTTGGTGATAACCATTCATTGTCTAATGCAGTATGTTTGTTTTACCGAGTTAATTTTTCCAAGCTCCAAACCCGTTTTCTGCCCGACATTTTTACGGACATAAACGGGCAACTTCCGTCTTTTTGTAATTTATCTAAAGCTCTCGCAAAGCTTGTAGGACTGTAGTTTTTGAGGACTCCGCGCAGACCCTCGTGAACCGTCATTTGGGCCAATAGGGCAGAAGCTGTTCCTTCCCATGTAGGTGAGTCATCCGGGTCTGTTGGATCAAACCGAGTCAACTCCCGCCAGATGTCTATAATTTCTTCTAGTCTGGCGTGGCTAGTCACCTCTTTGGCGACTTGTAACAGATCAGGGTGGTGATACGGGCGAACTCCAAATCTAACGCTATTATCCATGACTTCAGCCGGAGCCTCGTAGTGAAATAGTAGGTATCCCACAAAATAGGGGAGTTCCTGCTCCAGCAAAGTGTGCAAGTCTGAACTTGGCGGAAAAGCTATTTTTCGACGCGCCAGCTTGTAAAGGCTAACTTTGTCTCGAATAGTCATGTCCATGTTTGGTATAATGCTTAGCGAGTCCGGATCGTCGTTGCAAGTAATTGTAATTCGGCCATACCAAGGTATGACGTTTGCATCTTGGAACTTGGGGTGATACACCACCTCGGGCGTTGCAACGTGCTTTTTTAGTGTTTCCGAGAACAGCATGTGACGTTGCGAAGAACTCGCGCTCTGGTTGTCATCTACATACCAATGAAAACTCTGAGCAAGCTCTTTGTTGAAACTTCCCTGCTCCAGCAAAAACTTACCAGCGTCAGTATTAGAGCCAAACAGCATCCTTTTAATTTTTACCGCCATAAGAGACTTACCTAAGTCTTTCCCTCCCGACAAGATTTCTGCCTTCCCAGAGCACGGTTCGCCTTCGTGCAGAGACCTCAAGGTTCTTTGAATATCCGCAAGCCAATACTCCAGCGGACTACAGCCATCTTGTGGTTTGTCATCAAAATATCCTTCCAGATATTGACTTACCCAAGGAAAGTTAGTCCCGTCCGCACACTCTTCTTTGGCAGCGGGTGGCATAGGTTTCCTGTGGTTGATGTTTAAGTAGCGGTTCCCGTTATGGTCTACGAATCTATCGTTCGTATGCGGAAATGGACAGGCTGCGTAGACTCGGTGGTGACTCCGAATACCTTCCATAATCTGATCGACCTCGGTGCTAGTAGCTTTTTTCTTCAGCCGATGACTATAGCCTTGAACCTTGAGGGTCTGAGTCAGGTCGTCTTTTGTAGTAAAATCCCACCTACCACTAGAAGCTCGATCCCAGTATAGCTTTCCATCAAAGAACCTGTTTTCTACGGCGTCGGTCAGCTTCTTTTCTGAGAACTGGCGCATAAAATCAGCACCCAGAATATCTTCCCAGAACGTCATTCCTTGGTCTGCCCGTGTCGAGAACGAGTAAACCCCCCATTCTGCACAGATAGCTGAGCAGTCCGGGTTGCCGTCATCTATCCAAAACAGAGGCACCCGAACATCTCTACCAAGAGTGACTCCGCTCAAGCGTCCGGGAAACTTCTCTTCGACCTTATCTTGAATTTTATCCCAAGGTATCTCGGTAAACTCAGTTTTGATTGTCTTGATGGCTCGGCACGCCTCAAATTGCAACTTAGTAAGCGTTTGAATGCTCAATTCGTTACCTTTACCCACGACAGTCCAATCTGTTCCAATCTCCCAAGTTATGACGGGGCTAAACGAAGCGTCGTCAAATCCCGGAGCGAGGCGTTTGGCTTTTACTAACTCAGCAAGCTTCTTTTGAAAGGCAGAGTTTACCTCGGGCTGATCGGCCCATACAAAGTTTTCAAACTTCCAAACTACTCTAGCTCCCCCACTGAACGTCTTACTAACTGCCGTAGGCTGCAAATCCTCTGGTATTTCTTTGTCGATACGGTCAAGGAGTTCCGATAGCTCGCCTTTGTAATCAAAGTCGGCAACCCAAGCCCACTGCTTTAGCGGCGGATTGTTCTCTTTCTCAATTCGTAAACCCGGATTAAGTGCTTCAAAAGCATAGAAAAATATGTGTGACGTGTTCTCGTCTTTGCACCATTTTCGGTAGGCCGCTTTGTCACTCAACGCGGGTCTCTGAGCCACGTAGTCCCATGGGTTTCCTGCCAGCTTCTGAGCTTTGCTCGTGCTGTGATTAGGTATTGTGAACCAACTCATTTTGTGTAGCAATCCATGATTTCTGCTTCTGCTGATACGGGGAGCCCCTCAGCCCATGGAGGCACAACGGCCATTAAATGCTCTATCTCTCGGGCAGCCTCTACTGCATCCTCTTCCGGCACCAAGCAGACAACCTCATCGTGAACTCGCATGATTACCGGAATGCCTGCTTCCTCTACTCTGAGGACGCCCTCTACAAACAGGTCTCTTGCAGTAGCTTGAACTAGGTTCTCAGTCAGCTTACCACCCCAAGTTTTGGTGTGGATGAAGTTTCTACCTTTGGGGACAGCTACCGTCAAAACTTGAGAGTATTCGTCACCACGTCGCTTGACACCCCTATAGCGTAGCTTCCTACCACTAGGTAGTTCTATATCGTAGGTGGCATCATTGTTGTCCCAAATATCGCGCTCTAGCTGCTTCCAGAGTTTGGGAACTGGAGTCGTTTTCCGATACTCTCGGACGATTCGTTTGGCTTCTGTTTCGCCGATCTCCAGATTATACATTGTTTTAGCCATTTGCCGGAACTTGTTGGCCCCACAACCGAAGCCGAGCGACAATACCCGAGCTTTGGCCAGTTGTCGCATATCAGGATCAACATTTTTCAACTTGTCGCTGTTTTTGTAGCCCATTGTCGCACGAGCGTGTGCCTCATATATGTCCACACCCTGCCTAACCAGTTCCAGTAAGTCTGAGTCACCAGCAAGCCACGCTGTAACTCTTGCTTCAATTTGTCCGTAGTCTGCAACAACCAGTTTAAATCCGGGAGGTGCTGTAATCATTTCCCTGATGCACACCCCAAACATTTCTGCCCGAGGTAGGTTTTGCATGTTCACTCCACCAGACCCTGAGTCGCGCAAGGTGTGAGCCCCACCGTAAAGTTGGTTATACGCCATCCAGCCGGGGTCGTCATATTTTATGCGAGCCTCCATAGCCGACAACTTCTTTGCAATCATGTTGCAACGACGCCAAACCCGCATGGCTTTGACCCACGAGTATTTCTGCCCATACTTGTCTTCCCATTCAGCACACTCCACACTATCCATAGCTAGACTTTTCGGAGCTTCTATACCAACTTCCCTACACTGCTTTGCCAAGGCTTTTGGGCTCAGGGGGGTTTTATCCTTGTCCCATTTCCATGGGATTTCGTTCTCGGACTCCCAGATTTGTTCTTTCAGCTTTGCAATCCCCTCGCGTATCTTATCGCCGTCTACTGGAACACCTCGGTTTCCCATTGTCACGGTGTGATCGGAATACTTTCGCTCTACTTCGGGCCAATACTTCCCGCACTTTACAAAAATATCTCGACAAAGGCGGCTATCTTCTGTGGCATATTCCAATACTTCCTTTTGGAACTCAGGGGTCATCTCCTCCCACTTCTTACCCTGCATTTTGTCGCGCGTGCTTTTGTCGGGTATTTCGTCTAGCAAAAACTTTGATGCGTTATCCAGAGCCCTCGGGAAACCTAAAAAGGCAGTCAAGTCTGCCGAGCAATGCCACTCTTCTGGAAATACGTTAGGTAGCTTGCCGTTTTGAACGAGAGCTTCATAAACAGTTTTGTCAAAACTCTTATTGTGGCTAACCCAAACGTCTCCGGGTTTGCAAATGGAGGCATAATCAAACTCTTCGGGTCGCCCTGCCCACTTGTTGTCTTGGTCGTCTACAATGGAGATCATGTAGGCGTCAAACTTGGGATGCCTACAATAGTTGTAACTCCCCTGCACTTTGATTGAAACTTCCTTGTCGTAGTATGTTTCAAAATCTACTCCGATGATTCTTTTCATATGTTAAAACTAGGTGTGCGGTATAAAATAAAGGGGGTCAGAAGTCAGATTACCGACCTCCGACCCCCGTGCGGAACCAAACTACCATGAATGGTTAGAACTTAGCCCGAAATTTGGGCTGCGAGGTCGGCAAAGAACGCCAACCGCTCAGGGTCGGTCAATTTGCCCTTGAATCGTGGAACAGGAACGAACCAACGACCCTTAGCATTTGACCGCTTTTCGGGACGAACCTCCCAAGCGCGACTCCAGATACCATCAGCACCAGCAGTTTGCGCTGCGGTAATCATCTGCTTGCCGAACGAGTTATAACTAGAGCCATTAACCGTAAGGGCCACTCGTGTCCATAGTTCGTCGCCAAGTTCCAGATCGAATCGGGCTGCAAGCTCCTCCGAAGCTTCATCAGGGCAGCGAACTGCCACGACAAAGTGCGCCAAGTTTTCGAAGTATCTGCCACCCTCAATCGCCTCTTTTGACCATTCAGTAGTGCCACCATAATCCTTGACCTCCTTACGAGTCCCATAAACAATGGGAGATTCTTCGGATTCTCCAAAAGGTAGTTTTTGTTGGTAGAGCTTTTTGCCCCACAACGTAACCAAATGGATTGGATTAGCGTCATTTCCGACCTCGATTTCCTTGTCGAGAACAAAGGAACCCGGTGTAAACTCGTCAGCAATTTGTGACGTGCTTTGCACAAGGTTGATGCGAGGTAACTTAATGTCCTCAGCATCAATATCACCTTCGATACCGCCGCCCCCAGAGGGGGTTGCAATTTCGCCTTTCGGCGACTCTTGGGTTTGAGCGACTTCGGTTGTCGGATCGGTAACTACCTCAGCTTCCACTTCGGTAGATTTGGTTTCGGGAGTTTCCTCCCTTTTTGCGAATGATGTTTTAGCCATGCTATATCGTTATTTTAGTTTAGTTTTTGTTGTAGTTTCGGTCTACTCGCAGTTGAGATGAAGCTGAATTGCCACCAGTTAAAACTTCAGAGTCCCGTAGAACATCCTCCGCTTCTTCGCAGCGTTTCGCTTTCTCACCCCGAGGGGCCTTTTCTTTTAGAATGTCCTCTAGCTTGCCAACGGCAATTCCAGAACAACAATCTAAAAATTCTTCAAGCGAGAGATCAAACTCGCTTCCGGGGCCAACCAAATCAAAAGCCGCAGCCGGATTTGAAATTGTCCTTTTTGTTTTAACTTCGATCTTTTTGAAGCCGGGAATATCCCAACCTTCCTCAAAGGCTAACACCCTAGCTTGAGCCCACACTCCATCACTCCAGCCTTTAAGTAGTCGGGCTAACTGCAATAGTTCTGCTACTTTTTCGGGGGTTTCGTGAGAATCCCCAGTCACACTGTCCGGGATTGGAAATGGCTCATTGTTTTCCGAGCTATACTTTTTAGCGATAACAAGAGCCTTTTCAGCCAAAGCATCACATTTACTTTGAGCCCCACAAAACTCACAAAGGTTATGGTTGGGGTTGAAAATTTTACCACCTTGTTCTTTAGCTCGGCGGATAATTGTGCTCACGCGGACTAGGTGTTTTTCCGAGTCCTCTCGCGTGAATGTTGCAAAAGAAATCTCGTCTTGCCTCGGTAGAATTAAAAAGAACTCAAGTTCTTCCAATTTAGGATATGCTTGAAAAATCCCCACGGTGTAGGCAGCTACTTGAGCATTAATTTCTGCGTCATCAACTGACATCAGACCAAATTTATAGTCTATTGCGAGGGCATACTTCCCATTTTCGGAAACGACAAGTTTATCACAAGTTCCAAAAGTATCGTCTCCATGGGGTAGATTTATACTAAGCCTCACTTCATTTATCACGTTGGGCTTACTACCAAATTTATTGGGACGGTCTCCTTCTGAAAGAATATCCGATACGACTTGGGCGGTAAGCTCATAAAGCTCGATTTCATCATCACCCTTGAGATTTTTAGCACTACCAAACTCTAAAGCTTCATGCACTCGACTGCCCATTTCAGCAACTGGGTTGCTTTCCTGATCCACGCGGTTTTCGTAGCTTGGGCATAACTCCCACAACTTTAAAGAACTTGGGTTGTATCTAGCGTGTTCTTCTGGCATGTCAGACAGATTTATTATGCAGGGTTTGAAGATTAGCAAGCTTTTTATTTACAGATTTGCGAATTTCATCTTCTACCGTTCCCTCGCCAAACAAAATACGCTGTATTGACGGGGTTTTTCCTCCGGCCCGATCTACCCGGCCCGTGACTTGAATTATGTCTTTAGCATTCCAACTAGGACTTATTAGAGCGACCCTTGGAAAATTTCCGTTTAGGTCGTGCAAACTTACCCCTACTCCGCCTGCTGCGACGTTACAGACGACAAACCTAAGTTCATCAGCTTGAAATCTTCTAATAATCTCTTGTCGTTCCGCCCCAGTTTGCTTGCCCCATATTAGGCCGACTTCTTCCCCGATTAAATTTTGACATGATTCAATACTGGCATCAAAATTTAGGAAGATGGCCACGCTCAAGTCGTTTTCATAGTAATCTTTCGCCATCTCAGCTAAAACAGGGATTTTTAAGAGTTCTATTTCTTGCCTAGCTCTTAATTGCGCCGTAAGAGCAGCGGCTGCGGGGTTATCGTTTTCTCGCGATTCTTCTAAAGCAATGAGTTCCTCCTCCATAGCTTCATAGATTCTCTGTATCTTCCCCTCATCTCCAAAGTCTACTGGTTCCGTGGTAATTTTAGTTTCTTGGAAAAAGTCCCCCATTTCGTGCCGTGTAACTTTGTGACCCCGATCAGAGTATATTTCTTGGTTCAACTTAGTGAGAACTTCATCTCGTTTACTTGTTGCAAACTTTAGGTTCCTCCACGGGTCTAGGTAGCACCCGTGCATCTTTGCCCACGGGATAAATTTTCTGGGGTCATCAAAAAGATTCAGCAAATACCCAATATTTTTAAGTTCAGTTGGGTCTTCTGCCGCCGTCGCAGATAGCATCAGGTTGCAAACACCCTTACCTGACAAAAGCAGTTTACCATTTTGAGTTACACGACCCTTGCACTTGTGAACTTCATCCCAAATTAAAAACTGAACTCGGTCATCAAAAACGAACTTTTTAACACCTCGGTCGGTTTCCCACTCACCCCACTCCGTTCTACCAGTCCGAAGTTTTTCATAATTCAACACATCTAGGTATGCCACGCCCTGCTCTTCGAAGGTGGCTTTCCACGACGGGATTACACTCTTTGGGCATACAACCAGAGGCTTATTGTTGCAAAGTCGACTAATCTCAACAGCTTTAAGGGTTTTTCCTGTCCCCACGTCACTAGAATCCAATGCAGCACCGTGCTTTTCTAGTGCCGAGATCAGAACATCTAAAGATTCTTTTTGGGGAGGAAAAAGAATCTTCATCCTTTTGAGCGGTCGCTCTCCTCAACTTTTAAAAGTTGAACCGCTTTTTCCACAACTTGGGTAGGGGGGATGCTGTTTAAAACTTCACAATAACCTGTTTTTTCACAAACCTCATCTTCCGGAAATACTTGGTTCCCTTTTTGATGGTGGTAGCACGGAGCTATTTCACACTTGTCTAAATTTCCTTCTATTGGGTGATTTTTAGGTAGGTTTTGCGTCCTAAGTTTGGCGGGCACTGAACCATGTAGAGATATAGAGGGTATTTCAAGTGCCCCAGCTACGTGAAGCAATGAAGAGTCTACCCCTATAAATAAGTCCGCAGTAGCTAGGACGGCCGCCGATTGTCTGAACGAAAGCGGAATAGAAGTCATATTGTAAATGTCGACTACGGCGTTTTCCTCGGAATCAAAGCCAGAGATTTCTCCGGGAGCACCCAGTAAAAATATTTCACAATTTTTTGTCCAAAGTCCCCTAATAACTTCAATCCATTTTTCAGTTTCGTAGGTTCTCGTAGGTGTGGAGGCTCGACATTGAATTGCAATGCGCGGTATTTCCCCACGCTTCTTAGGCAGTTGCAACTCAACCTCAGCTTTCTCTGATTCAGAAACGCTATATTCTAAGCGGCCTCCGTCAGTAAGGTCTATCCCCGCGCACTCTGCGAACACTTCAACCCCCGGAGTATCTTTTGCAACCTCGCGGTTTTCTAAGGTATCTTCCATCCAGATAATTTGGTCAAATTCAAGTAGCTCGTTTTCTTGCATCGGATAAGGTCGCGTTGCAACGACCCCTCTAAGGATAGTCCCGTAAGTCTCTGCACACGCTACCGTTACCGTTGATAACGGAAACTGCTGTCTCAATGCCCTAATAAGGGGCGTCAACATCAGGAGGTCGCCATACGCGCCCGGACGGACAATTACGATTGAGTCCCCATCTTTACAGTTAATCGGGCTAAACCCTTTAATTGATTTGGGGTCTGCTATCGTTTCTACGACGCAGTCTGGGGATTGCGCCATGCACGCAGCCGCTGCTGAGTTTTCTAATAGATAAGTTCCGGGATCTTTCCAAGAATGAAGGTAATTCCACGAGTGAGTTGTTGTTATTTTTTGCATCAGTTGATTTCTTCCCAGTGTAGTTTAGTTACAGGTATAGACACCTCCGGCCTTGGGTAGATATGCCAGAATCTTTTTTGGTCAGGGTTTGGTTGAAGGTTTTCCATTAGACAGAAAATACAACTGTTTATGGCGTGCAGTTCTTCAGCCTCTTCTAACACTCCAACCAAGTTTAGCAAGTTTTTGTTTAGTAGGTCTCGCGGGTGGGTTGCATTTCGGATACGGGGAAACCTTTTTCGCGATATTGTAAAATGCCGAGTCGGGTCGTCGTGACAGATAATTTTTGGTCGAACTTTTAATTCTTTGCTTCGATCTCGTTTGTAGTAAAAGCTGTCCCAGCGGTGACGGTAGTCTATGTCAGCCCACCTATAAAACTCCCTGTCAAATTCTTCTAATTTGAAGTCTGCACCATGACTAAACATTGTTAAGTCGACAATTCTTTCACTAGGCCACTTAGGCCGAATTTGCCTAAAAATAACCGGATATGGGTCGTGCCTCGGAACCTCTATTAGTTCGACCCGCGAACCCAAGTCGCGATACATCCATGATACTGTTACTAAGTTGTCATCTCGGCACGGGAGAGTTATATTTGCATCTGGATTTCGAGATAGCCATTCCCGCACAAGACCGTTGCAAATAAAGAAATCCCCCAAGCCCAGATGCAGAAGCATCAGCCAGTTTTCTTTTCTTTTTGAGAGTTTTTCGACTCTGTTTCCGCCTGACATTCTTGAACCTTTTCTTGGAGTTTGCTTATCGACTCTTTTTGTTTATCGACTAAATTTTGCAAGGAGTCCAAGGCGGACGCCACTGCTTCTGGAAGTCCTAAAATGTTTTCCACTGCCCCAAGTTTTCTCTCCAGCAAGATTTCTACGATGGCTTGGCAACTAAGTTGACTTGACGGATTCGGATCATTTTCCGCAGCTAATTTTCCATCTAGCGTCCAGAATTGTTCAATAACTCTATTAGGGTCTCTTTCGACCCCACTCCCCCGACGCTCTAACTCCGTCCTAATTAACTCAACTGCGTGAGCTTTTGGATTTTTATTTAGTTCACTCATTTTATTTTATTTTAAGCTCCGCACTTCCTCGATTTCACGCTGAAGCATTGCCAAGGCTCGCCATGCGACCTTAGCCGTGTGTCGAATACCCTCTCCATCGACAGATCCCCTACTTAAAAAGTGTCGCATTAGGGCGTCCGCGTCATCAGAACTTTTTTCACGAGACCAATGCAGAGGTTGACCCGGGTTGTGTTGGTCATTAGCAATTAGCGAGAGCTTTGCAACCTCTATGATGGCATCTGGAAAGTAGTCCACAAAACCAGTCGCTATTGGGATTGCTTTTCGACTCTCGGCGTCTTTAGGAAACTGCGGCGTCGTTTTCATACTAGATAAGTTCTCGGGTCGCTGCGTAGTAAATTAGGAAAGCGTCCGAAGTGTCTAAAGTTATATGGTGAGTTGGGAACAAGTTTTGGGCGGCACCTTTCAGTTTATTTTTCCACTCTGTATTAGTTTTACCGGCTTTTTTGCCCAGAGCTAGAGCCCTTTGCCAGTTTAACGGCGTGACTAAAATTAAACGCATATTGGCGCAGGCAATAACCCCCTCCAAGATACCTACGTTCCTCCCAAAGTTAAACATAGAGGAACCCGGAAGGCGAGAGCCCGATATAAAACCCCCGACCTTTTCCATATACACGGTAGGGGTTACACCCAATTCTGAAGTTATTTCGTCCAGAACATCCCGAAGGTCGTGTGGTGTTTGTGGCATCTTTGCAGCCTTAGTCATCTCCGGGGAACCGTCCCCCCAAACTAAACCACCTTTTTTTCCGGGGTCTATGGCGAGGATTGGCGGGGATTCTTCGAAAGGTAAGTCTTCGGTCATTTTGAGTCAGGGTAAGTTGCAATAAATTCAGAAAATAGATCACTAATAGACTTATTGACTCGTTTAGCTATTTTTCTAGCCTTTAAAACCGTGCTCTTCTCGACGTATAGGTTTAGTTTTTGCGGCTCTTTGAACTTTTGTGGTCTGGCCATGTTTTATTTTAGGCGCATTTTTGTGACATTGCAATCAAAGTGATTGAGGGATAGCAAACCATTCTCCAGCTCTGTCTTTTGTAACTAGGCCCTTGTAAGTAGATTGCAGAATAGATTCTGAGTGCCCGCACTCTTCTGCGATTTTATGCGCAGACTTTTCACCACTAGCAACAGCATAGCTTATGTATGACTTTCGCAACCCATTCCGTATAGGCTTTACCGCTGCCTTTTGGAAGCTTTTGCAAATTTGGCGGGACACACTCGCCCCGACGGAGACCTTTGATTTGGGTTGAGGTTTGTAACGGTTAACCCACTCCCGTAGAAATTTTGTTGCTTGTGGCGAGATACTAGCAATTCTTCGTCGACCTGTTTTTGTAACCGACGCACTTAGGTAAACTTCCCCATCCCCTAAAATAATGTCTTCCCAAACTAGCCGCTGTAGTTCTGCGTTCCGAATCCCGGAGAAAGCTGCCAGAGTGAGGTGCGGGAGTATTTTATAGTTAGCCTCGCTAAAAACTTTTTCAAAGTCTTCTGGCACATATACTTCTGGGTCTTTTGCGGCGATTATGGGAATAGTTGTTTTATCGGCTTCCGTAAATTGTTTATCTTGCAACATTCCTTTTTTCGTTGCCCACCTCCAAAGCTGAGTTGCGGTTGTCCTATGGTTTTTTCGGGTAGTTAAGTTATCAAAACTTACCCGGAGCCACTCGTCGATTTGGCGAGCATTGATTTCACCTATGGCCGTTTTGCCAGATTGGAAGTATTTAACCAGCGATGCCAGACGAGATCGGTTAGTTTTTATTGTTACTGCCGACACATCCCGACTAATTTGGTCGGAAATAAAGCCTTGCACGACTTCTTCAAGGATTTTTTCTTCAGAAATACCCTCTGAAAGTTCTTGCCACTCATCGTAGATTTCGAGCAAAGACTTTCCAGCTTTTTTGGCTTTTTGATTTAGGAAATGAAAAGTTTGCAACTCTTTAGGTGGAATAGGCTCTCGCAAGTTTTCGAGTTGGTTTTGTATTTCTTTAGCTCTTTCAATGGATTCTTCGTAAGATTTTCGAGTTTCTCTGCGTTTTACCTTTCCGATATTGTATCGAATTTCAAAACTGTTGATTTTGACATGATAAATGCGAACCTTGGCTAATCCTTGCCCCATGAGGACTGGAGGGTGTTTTTTCATACGCCCATAATAATCAGAGCCTAAAACTATGTCAAGCGGTGAAATAATCGAAAGGTATGGGTGGGAGTGGCCCGCCACCGAAACCGACCTATCTATTGAGTTAGCCGCCTACAAAATGGGATTAACCCCAGAAGAAGGGGGGCTGGGTAAGTCAGGGCATTTTCTGAACATTGTTAAGATGTTGTGGGGGCGTCCCGACATACCCAAACAGCTTATCGTCCACCCTTGGTTTGAGCAGATGGCAGATCGAGCCCAACAACATCAGTGGTTAGCTCTTGCTGGTTGCGCCTCGTCTGGTAAGACCGATTTTGCAGCAGCTTTTGGGTTAATAGAATACTTGGCTGACCCCGCGAATACTATGGTTTTTGCAACTTCAACTAGCCTAAAAGACTCTCGCCGAAGGATATGGGGTTCTATTTCTGATTTGTGGCGTGGAGTGCCCGGGCTACCCGGAAAACTTGTGGATTCTATAGGAATTATAAGGGGTGTGAATCTTAGCGGAGATTTAGTTGAAAATCGGGGGATCGCTCTCCTAGCCGGAGAAAAGTCTAAAGAGAAAGACTCCATAGGAAAGCTCATTGGTTTCAAGGCCCCCCGCGTTATTATGCTTATGGACGAGTTACCGGAGTTGTCGTTCGCATTGCTGGAAGCGATGACCACAAACTTGGAGTCTAATGATTATTTAAAAGGCATCGGCATCGGAAACCCCAAGAGTTTCTACGATCCTTTTGGAATGTTTGCCGAACCTTTAGCTGGTTGGGACTCCATTTCTCAGATGGAAGATGGATGGGAGACAAAAATGCTCGGAGATGGTAAATCACCCGGATACTGTTTGCACTTTGATGCAACCAAGAATCCTAATATGCTTGCGGGAGAAGTTATTTACTCGTGGATGCTAACCCCCGAAAAAATTGACAAAATTGCCCACAATACCGGAGGAACTAACAGTCCCGGTTATTGGCGAATGGTAAAAGGCTTTTGGAGTCCTACGGGAGCCCAAGCAGCGATTTACTCAGAATCTGAAATCGTGATGGCTAAGGGCAATAAGAAAGTCGTGTGGCGAGAGCCTCCAACAGCTTTGGCCGCATTAGATCCTTCTTTTGTTACCGGGGGAGATCGAGCTATCGCTTACTTTGGACATTTAGGAGTATCCTCGGAGGGGACTCATACTTTGCAATTTAACGACTGGATCGAGTTGACTGAAGATATTACAGACCAAACGCCTAGAAATTATCAAATTGCGCGTCAATTTAGGGATTTATGCCGAGATCGAAATGTCTCCCCGCTTAATGCAGGCTATGACTGGACAGGTGGAGGTGTCCCCTTTGGGGACATAATATACTCCGAGTGGTCTCCTGACGTTCTCGGAGTATCCTTCGCCGGAGCCGCCTCCGAAAGAGTTACTAGCATTTCCGACCCAACCCCGGCTTGCAACCGCTACAGAAACAGAGTTTCTGAGCTTTGGTGGGCTGGTAAAGAGTTGTTGCGCCAAGAACAGCTTCGCGGCTTAGACACGGACACTATCCGAGAAATGACCGCTAGGTCTTACACGACACACAAAACAACTAAAAATGAGGAGGGCCTTCTCTTCGAAGTCGAGCCTAAGAAGTCTATGAAGACCCGGATTGGATTTAGCCCGGACTTGGCAGATGCGGCGTTTGTTTTAGTTGAGGTTGCTAGGGAGAGACTTGATTTTTCCCCTTCGGGCCAAGCCAGCGTTCATTCTGAGGCGACAAAATCTTGGCAAAGCCAAATTAGACAACTTGGTGGGCGGGTGAACTCAAGAGGTGGAAGTTTATCTAGGGGAAGTTCTGGAATCTCCAGAAAGTTAACTCGGCAATAATTATTACTTGCGCCTAAAACAGTTAGAGTGCAGTATTGCAATATGCTGTTTGTATTTCCCGTTTCTGCCTCAGATCACGAGTTGGTTGAACCTCTAACTAAAACCATCAAGAAACTTGGCCCCATAGGGAATCATTCCGCGATAATTAGCTCAACCCCAACAGCCGTTAAAGCAGCACAACACTTGCAAAAAGAATTGCAATCCTCTTTTAAAACGGTCGACCTTTTTGTGTTGGACACTGAACCCGCCGGAGGTTGGCCAAAAGCTTGCAACATTCATTTTAGGGATACCGCCTACCACATCTATGAGAGATTTGGACAGATTATTCAGCCGTGGTATTGGTTTGAACTAGACAATACTCCTTTAGTTAGGGGCTGGGCAGACGAGCTACAGAAGGAGTTTAACGTCTCTGGAAAGCCGTTTATGGGGGTTGTTCACCCCACCCACTTTGTTTCGGGATACGATGAGGACGGAAAACCTGATACGTTTGAGCAGCGCGGCTCCCACATGGTAGGAACTGGTATTTACCCAAGCAATCTCTGGAAACGATCTACTATGATTAAGTTCCTCGTCGAGCCTTTTGATGTGGAGATGCAATACGAAATCGTAGCCGACTGCCACAACACACCTTTGATACAACATAACTGGTCTACAGGCAGTTATAAGCGTGACGCTAAATCCAATAAGGTTGTTTGCAAATCCTTGCACCCCGGTAGGTCGCCCTTGAAGCACGACAATCCAGTTCGAGACAATGCGGTCGTTCTGCATGGTTGCAAAGACGGAAGTTTGGCCGATGTTGTATGCCGAAAGCGTAATTCAACAAAGTAGTTATATTATGGCCAAGCAAGGCATTGAAGAACTCGCCGACATGGAGTTGGCAACACTAAACCCGGAAACCGGCGAGGCACCCGAAGAAAGACTTCGCGATTTAGCTTCTGCTCATAACTTATATACAAGCCTTCGCGACGATGATCACCAAAGCGCGATGAATCGAGCTTCGATTCGGGCAATGTTCGACGGGGAGCCACCTTTTGACGAGCAAGACCTTGTAGCCGCTAATCAGGGCGACCGTTGCAACCTTAACTTTGACGAAGCTGGAGCCATTCTCGATAAGGCGCAGGCCGGGTATATAGACTTGTTAAATTCTGTCCCAACTTACATCTCAGTAAAGACTGACTATGGTGAAGAAATTGAGAGAGAAGAGTGGAACTCTATAATTGCAGACGAGTTTACTCGCATGGTAAAATCATGGCCAGAGTATTCCCACAGGTTTTTATTACTTTCGTCATATTGGTTACAAGACGGAGTTTCTTTTGCTTGTTTTGACCACGCCTATGATTGGAAATTCAATGTTGCAAAGTTTGGGGACTTTCTGATCCCTCGCCGAACTTTTGCTGCTGAGGAGAATATTCAAGTAGCTTGCTGGATTCGTGAATACGAAGCCCACCATCTTTATTCTTTTATTCGAAATGAAAAAACGGCAACTCGTGCAGGATGGAATGTAAAAGAAGTCCGCAAAGCTATTATTGATTGTAGCACTGCCAAAGAACTCGATAACACTCGCGGAGATCAGTGGGAAACTTGGCAAGAAGTTGCCAAAAATAATGATCTCTATGCTTCGACAATGGGAGCACCCATTAAAGTAGTGCATAGTTTTGTTCGAGAATTTGATGGCACTGTCAGTCACTACATCTTTCGCGAAAACGGGGAAGGTTCCGATTTTCTTTTTAAGAAGAAGTCTCGTTTTGAGAACATACACCAGTGCGCTGTTGGCTTTACTTATGGCCAAGGAACAAACGGATATTACCACGGTATCCGGGGTCTTGGTTGGAGAATCTTTTCACTTATACAGGAACTGAATGTTGCGCGGTGCCAGTATTTGGATGGAGCAAAACTTGCTTCTTCAATGTTGATCCAGCCCCGGACTCCCCAAGACTTAGAGAAGTTGAGTTTAACTTACTTTGGGCCGTATGCCGTTTTGGCTCCGGGATTTGATGCTGTTCCATCTTCTATTCCTAACTTTGGTCAGAATATTCAGCCAGCAATTAACGAGTTAACTCGACTGGTTAATGATAAAGTCGGACAGTTTTCTAGTCAGGCTATGTTCTCCGACAGCCGAGATCGAACTCGTTTTGAAGTTGAAGCCTCTATGCAACAGGCTTCCGAATTGAGCATTACCAGCTTAAACTTGTTCTACGAGCCTATGGATAGGCTGTTTCGGGAAATGTTCCGCCGTGTTCAACGGAAGAATTACCCAAGTAATGCCAAAGGAGGAGAAGAAGTTGCAAAGTTTCGCGCTCGCCTAGAAGCACGCGGTGTTCCGCTTGAGGCTCTTTATGAAGTCGACTTAGATTCAGTAAAAGTCACCCGTGCCGTTGGAGGCGGTTCCGCAGCTTCCCGACAAATGGCACTACGCGAGTTGACCGACCTTTCCCCCGCCTTTGATGTTTTAGGCAGACAACGACTTTTACGGGATCGAATAGCCTCCAGAATTGGTTATGATAGTGTAGATAGATACTTACCCCCACCAGAAGTTGAGCGTATTGACATTAATGAGCAGTTGGCTATTTTAGAAAATAACGATTTAGTCGAAGGCCACGAAGTCCCAATTCGGCCGAATGATCCTCACATGATTCATTTACCAGTTCACATTCGGAAGTTAAACGAGTTTGTGCAGGACGTTGAAGAGCGCGGAGCACCTTTGGAAAACGTGGCAGAGCCTATGACGGCTGTTCATGCCCATGCGGTTTCTCACTTAGAATCAGTTCAAGCAGACCCCCTTATTCGCGAAGACGTTGCGTTTTATCGAGAGGCTTTACAACAAATTGGAGAAATTATTGTCAGAGCGATGCTCAGAATGGAAAAAATTCGCCGAGATGCAGCCGCACAGCAGCAGGCTGGGCCTGACGGAGCCGCTCCACAACAACAAGGTGAAGACGTTGAGTTTGCGGCTGGACTTCGCAGAAAACTTGAAGAGCACCAAGTTAAGTTGCAAATGATGCAACGTGAAACCGAAGCCAAGATTGCAATGCGTATTCAAGAGTCGCAGGCGAAGTCAGCTATCGCAGATAGTGAGGCTGCTGCCCGAATCGGAAGACCTAAGTTTTAAATTATTATGGCGGAAAATATAGCACCTACACCGTTAACTCGGTGGAACAACAACGAAGTAAATCAGCAGGAATTATCCCGATTTATAGTCTCTCCAGTGGGCAGTGAATTGCTGGATGTCTTACGGTTTTTAGCGGCACCACAATCACCAGTCCCTCCGGGACACCAAGGTGAAGATGCCGTATCGGGCAGAGCCTTACAATATTCTGAGTTGGTAGGTTATCACAACGCTTTAAATAATTTGCTGGCTTTGACGAGTCCAAACGTGGCCCCAGCACCTCTCCCACAACCTTGGGAGGGGACTCGTTTTAAATCTAAAACTAACCTTACTTGACGATGGACGACGCTACGGCTGGCACTGCACCCGATACCACAGACCGCTTGGATGAACTTATTGGTAGTTCGTATCCCGAGGGTTCCGATGTAACTCAGAAACTAGACGGGCCCGCACCCAATACCACTTCTGAGCCCACCACTCCCGAAAAAGAGGCAATCTCTGAAACCTCTAATGACGAAGCTAAACCTTCTGGAGAGGGTAGTGAAAGTGAGACTTCTCCTACCGAAACTCAAAAGAGTGAAAACAAGTCTCAGGAAACTGACCAAGACCCCGATGATCTCGACTCCAAGTTTCCTGATTTAGAAGGCCCGACATCCCCAAAAGCTCAAAATAAGTGGGCTGAATTACGGGGTGACTTGAAATCTACTCGCAATAGTCTTCGGGATAAAGAAGATCGAATCGCCGAGTTGGAACTACAGTTAAAAACCTCGGAGGGTTCCAAGGTTGAGCCGGAAACTATTGCAAAGTTGCAATCTCAGCTTAGCGAAAAAGAAAAAGAGCTTTCAGCATATCGAGTTGAGTCTACAGATTTATACCGCGAGCGGGTTTCTGTGCCTCTAGCCAAAATAGCTGAAGAAGCTGAAAAAATTGGCGGGGAGTCTTTGGTTTCAGCACTCTCTGAACCCGACCCACGCAAGCGTTCTGAGGCACTTTCTAACGCCGTAGAAGATTTGAACGAGTATGACCGAACCACTGTTTTTCAGATGGCTCGTGAGTTAGACGGGGTCATCGACCAACAATCAAAGCTGAGAAGTAATGCTGCCGAGGCGATGAAAGAACTTGAGCAGCAGAAAGCTTTGCAACAGACCCAAGCTCAAATTGAGCAGCAAAAAGAGTATTCGTCCGCAGCTAAAGACGCTTGGGGTGTTTTTGAAAAGAAGTTACCTTTTATGAAAGGTTCTGATGGTGATTTGCGAGAAGAGTTTAAAGAAGTTATGAAGGAGGGGTTGAATACTAACCTTGTAGAAAAATCTTCTATGATCCAAGCTTACTCTTCGTTTTCAGGGCTCTTGCTCCCAAAACTGCTAAAAGAAGTATCATCTCTTCGCTCTGAAAACTCAGCTTTGTCCGAAACTATCTCAGAACTGGAAAGCTCTACTCCGGGTGGTTCTGGTGGTTCTGGCGGCTCTACCGAGGATAGTTTGGCAGACGATGGGGACGGCGGGTTTGGGGACAGTCTCGAAGCCCGACTCGCTTCCGGTGACATTACGTGGACATAAATAATTTTATAGGCTGGCTACTCCAACTCCCTGTTGGCCTATAAAACTTGACATAAATAAGACTAGGTGAAGCGGGGAGGCTCTTGGATTTATTTCTGAGAGTCTCCCTCTTTTTTTGTTGCAAGTTGCAAAAATTTAGGTAAGATTATTATTACGGTTCCGAAACCGGAAAAAATTCGGCAGACGCTCGATCTGTTAACTCGTTCTTCTCATACATCTTATGCGCTATTTGACAGCTTTACGAAGTTGTCGTTGGTCTTCTCTGGGCGCAAGAGAAGCAACGAAAGCACTTGCTTGCAATGTGCTACTAAAACCTTTGTTGCGATTAACAAAGATTTTTTTTTAACTTAAAATAGAATACTGCCACCATGGCTTACGACATTAACGACCTACTACAACAGGAAAGTGGACGTATTGGGCCCGACATCTTTGATAAGAGTCTCAATACCTCCCCTTGGCTCAAGCTCGTGCAACGCGACACTTGGCCAGACGAAATGGGTCAGAGCATCCAAGTTCTGACTTACGAGAGATCCCTACCCGGAACCACCCCTTCGTGGTCTACTGTAGACTACACGACCGGAACTGGAGCGGGCTCTTGCACCCCAACCGCTGAGGAAGTGTCTTTTGCGAGCACTCTCCGCACCTATAACCTTCAGCAGACTGCGCTTGAGTCGCCTCCGATCTGTGTGAATGACCTTCGCTTCACTACCATGCGTCGTGAGCAGCTTCGTTCATGCTTTGACGTGCTTCAACAGAATGCCCGCTACTTGTGGCAGGAGCGTTATCGCGACGAGTATATTCGTCTCGCTGAGCATAAGGTTATCGTCAAGACTGGTTTCCCAGAGAGCGATTCTGCTTTCCCCGCCCAAATTCCTACCTCCAAGCTTACTCAGGGAACCCTCGACAGGTTCTATCTGAAGTTGCTTCGCGACGGTGCTGGCAATAACGCTGTCGACCGTGTTAACGGCCGTCCGCAGTTTATCGCTATTATGGGCCCCGAAACTCAGGAGAATATCCTCAAAGAAATTGGAGATATTCGCGATGACTTCCGTTACTCTGATCGAGTAGGGGAGCTTCTCGGGCCATTGGGTGTAACTCGTCCTTACAAGGGCTTTTTCCACCTGATCGACGACTTCCCACCCCGTTATAACTTTGACGGAACAAATTGGGTAAGAGTTGAGCCTTACATCGCATCTTCTGCCTCTAAGGGCCAGAAGTATGACATCAACCCAGCTTGGGAAACCGCCGCTTACGAAGATACCATTCTCTTCCACGAGGATGTTTATACATCTATGGTTCCTAAGCCAATTACTTCTCCCGGTGGAAACACTACGTTCGAAGCCGTGAAGTATATGGGTGATTGGAAGTGGTTAAACGAGTTCGACAAGACCGAGAACCCTGACAAGACTATCGGATACTTCCGAGGAATCTTCTCTGACGGTTCTAAGCCTATTCATCCAGAATTTGGCTACGTTCTTCGCCACCTCCGTTGTGCGCCTGAGCTTAATTTGGGTGCGTGCGCTGCCACGTAATCCGCCGCCAACAAAAGCCAATAGCCGGGGCGTCTGAGAATAAATCTTAGATTCCCCGGCTTTACCCTTAGAAAAACATGGTAGGCGGCCCCCTTACATTTCATTTGCCCGAAGAGTTTGAAGTCCCACCGTCTTCTGACGGAGAAGATTTCGAAACTTTAGCCACACTACGCCGACTCCCGGATGGTAGTGTTCGCCTCGTCGCAGTTGACGGGAACTCTCTTTCCGATATGTCTGCTCCCGAAAACGACTCAGGAGCGGAAACTCCGATGCCCGAAAATCAAGTTGCAATGCAAGCCGAGTCCCCCCAAAAAGGTGGCATGCTCGATACTATTGAAGCTCGTTTGGATGGTGTCTCCCCCTCAGACATTACATTTTAACTAAAGCCATGGCGCGAGTTCTTTATTTACAAGCTGACTCAGGCAAAAACTCGGGTCAGTTCCTAATCGACGCAAAAACTCGCGAGAGACCTGTAATTTCTGACGGAACCAGCCTTACGGTTCGATTAGGGTCTTTTCATTTTGATACCCCCACGTCTCTTGCAAACCTTACTCAGCTTAACTTTGAGTTTCGAAAGACTTCTTCGGATTCAGAAACTCCGTTCCTCTCCCGAAATGTAACTCTACCGATTGCAAACGAGGAAATTTTACTTTCTGCTTGGAACTCTAAATCTTCGTGGAATGCTGAGATTGATTTTACCTCAGAAGAATTAAACTACGACATACCCGACGAGTCTGACCACGCAGACCTCTTCTTGATTATTACTGCGACTTTCAGCAGTGGGTCGCAAAACACTTTAGGTGCGGGAACTATTAGGATCGCCGCCACTAACGACTCAGGGGCGTCCGAGAGTTCGTTTATGTTAAAGTCAGTTTATGACGCCAACAACGATGGGATTGTTGACCAAGCAGCCGTAGCCGATTCAGTAGACTGGTCGAACATCTCAAGTAAGCCCACCTCGTTTACTCCAAGCACTCACAGCCACACAAAGTCCGAAATTTCTAACCTTGCATCCTTTTCCGGTGCTGGGGAAGCTAATCTTGTCCCCGACCCCGTTTCAGAAACAGGTAAGTTTTTGCAAGATGACGGAACTTGGGTAGACCTCACAGTTAGTTGGTCAGACATTACAGGAGTTCCTTCCGACTTTATTCCCGGAGACCACAGCCACACAAAGTCGGAAATCACCGACCTTGCAGCTTTTTCTGGTGCCGGAGAAGCTAATCTTGTCCCCGACCCTTCAACCGAAATTGGAAAGTTTCTCCGAGACGACGGTTCTTGGGCAACTGAATCTGATTTCTCCGGTAACGGGGCTTCTGGGCTTGTCCCAAACCCGGGTTCTGAAACTGGAAAGTTTCTCCGAGACGATGGAACTTGGGCAACTGCGTCAGGCAGTGTCGCTTGGGCCGACATTACCGGCAAGCCTTCTTCGTTTACTCCCAGTAGCCACACTCATTTGCGAGCAGAGATCACTGATCTTTACAACTTTTCTGGTGCAGGTAGCGTCGGCCTTGTTCCCGATCCGACCGTAGCTTCCGGAAAGTTTTTGCAAGACGACGGTTCTTGGAGTTCTCCAAACATTCCGTCTATTCCTAATTTCAGTGGCGCTGGCTATGAGGGCCTCGTTCCTGACCCTGTCACCGAAACGGGGGGCTTCTTAAAAGACGACGGTTCTTGGGAGATACCCTCCGTTAGCAGCAGTGGAGCCGTTACCGCGAGCGCCGCAACGGAGACAAAGCAATTTGATAACTCCACAGGGCTAAATCTTGGAGCTACCGTAGACAAAAGCATTGGGGAACTCCGAGTTTTAAACCGCGACCCTGCGGTTACTTCTGAAGAAGAACCTCATGCTGCACAGATTTTCGAATTAATCAACGCTGTTGTAAATTCTAGGGATGTTACCGACATTACCTCAAACGAGTTTACTTTATCTGCGGGACAGGAATTTAATACTGGACAATGCGTTGTTATCCGTTCTACCGGAGACATTCCTACGGGCGTAGTTCAGAACCAACTTTACTGGATTTCTAGTGGTGCTTCTAGCTTCAAACTCCACAACAACTACGCCGACGCACTCAGCGACGACTCTCCCGTTACCGTAACAGACTCTGGAACCGGAACAGTTACGTTTTATCAAGCTAATTATCCTTACGAGGTCATTCCAAATGATTATGACCCCACCACAAACGCTAGAATTTGGCAAAAACGAGAACTCGACCCTTTGGTAACTCTTTCTTACGAAGGCGAAGCTCCGGATGTCGAGCTAGTTTCAGCCGGTTATTACGACCTCGGAATCGTTCCCTACCCGATTGTCGTAGAGAACGTCCTAATACACTCACTTAACGACAACGGCGGAAACGAACCCTACCTAGATTTAGAGGTAAACGGTTCTTCGGGGTTGAAAGACGGTGCATCTATATTAGGTAATACCGGAGGCACTAGCAGCAGCGGGTCAAGCCCTTGGTATGCCGTGTATTCAGTAAAGAACGCATTTAACAGTGAACTCCGATTGTTAAGCGTCGGAGATACTTTAAGCCTCCATTGCGAAGACGACGGGTCTGCGTCGGGCTCAGCTTCGTCGGGCTGTGGGGTTACTATTACTGGGCGGCCGCTTAGAAAAGTTCATACTAACTTTTAATGAGCCGACGCAGAAATTGCTCTGAGTCACGCAACTCAAAAGCTAATCGTAGCCCCGTTCTCGCTACGGCACCCGACCCTTTAAAGCGAGAAGATATTAAGTTTTCTGGTTGTGGTTGGGGGCAAGCTTTGAATAAAGAACCTCCGTTTGTAGTGGTGATTCCGTTTATGAACCGGGATTTGCAAGCTACCCACCGAGTCTCTGCCTTAAAAACAATAGTTAAAAAGTTTCAAGAAGCTCATGTAGAGACAATTTTAGTTACCCAAGGAGAGAGTCCAAAAGATTTCAACACTGGGGGTAGGCTTTATGTTTGCGAACAATACGATTTAGGTGATTCCGACTTTTACAAATCTACTTTAATTAATCGAGGCATTGAATTTGCGCTAGAACATTTTCCAAATTGGAAGTGGCTCTGGCAGTCCGATGCAGATATTCTGTTTCCTGTGTCCGAGGCAATAAAAAGTGCCGAAGCTTGCCCCCAAGACACACACGTCATAGTCCCGTGGAAAAATTGGTTGCGATTAAATCAAGCTCAGACGGCACTCGTTTCCGATTTTCCCCAAAACTCGCGAGTATTTGAAGACTCGTCCCCAAGAAATATCAATGTCGGGGCCGGTGCTGGGGGTATAATGTTGCAACGCAGTATCCTAGAAGAAGGCTTTAGGTGGGATGACACCTTCGTAAATTGGGGGTGGGAAGACTCAGACGCCGCTAAGCGGGCTATATCTTGGGGTTCTAAGGGTTGCAAAGTTCATCGAGGCAAAACTTCGGGCCTTCATTTGTGGCACGAAAACGACCGCGTAGTTCAAGTGTCTAATGGAGAACATTATTTCCAAGGTGAAATACCTAAAAATAATATGTCCGGTGTTTTGCTAGAAGCTAAAACTAAGTTTCTAGTAGTAGCGACGGGTCGGAGCGGTGGTCACTTGCTTGGACGTTCTCTGAGTTTACACCCTCAAGTTCATTGCGATAATAAAGAGCCTTTCATTCACTCTAAACCCCAACCCCCCATTCAAGAGCAAAATGTTCTTATGCGAAACTGGGCATTTCGCGGGCCACTTTTTAGTGAAAAGCCTGTAGTGGGGATGAGATTGCAATACGTGATAAATAATCCTAGTTTTAAATTTTCCTTCAAAAGTTTTTTGCAGTGGGCTGATAAGCTAGAGTTTAATTTTATTCATTTAATTAGGAGAAACTCTGTAGAGCAGGCAATTAGTCATGCACTGGCTACGCGGAGCGGGCGGTGGATTCACAACAAATATGATGATACCAAAATTTACTTACCCCCGAATGAATTTAAAGGTTTTTATCGTTGGGTTGAGTCCAAAAAATCGGAATTTACCCCCTTGCTGAACAACTACGGAGCACACGTAGTTTATTACGAAGATTTATGTGAAAACTGGGACTCAGAAATGGGCAAAATTTTTAAGTCTTTAGGCGTTAAGCCTCTTGAGGTAGAGCAAGCTGTCCCAAAACAAACTAAAAAACCTCATCGAGAATATATCTCTAATTGGTCTGAAATAGAGGAAATAGCAAAATCTTTTAAATCGGAAACGCTCAGTTAGTCTTTTGTCTTCTACCCTTGATTCTCAGAGTAAATAACTGTAACTTCCCTAGCTAAAAGTTACCCCATTATTTTTGCAGCAGGGGTAGCATAAAACTAACTAAATTCCATCTTATGAAAGATATTAAGAATCCATTTGCCTCAAAAACTGTTTGGGGCGCTATTCTAGTTGTCCTCGGGTTACTCGGACGTGCGTTCGGCGTAGATGTCCCAAAGGAAGAGATCAGTAGTATAATCGAACTCTTGGGAGCTAACTGGGAAAACTTTACTCAACTTTTTGGGGCTATTTTGGCTATTTGGGGCCGAATCACCGCAGATAAGAAGATTGGGTTTTTCAAGAAAAACAAAGGCGACTAATTTAATCAACTTTAAGCCCCGTCTGGGAAAATCATATCACAGACGGGGCTATTCTATAGGTATGCTTGGCGGCAGCCTGCCTAGCCACTCTATAATTTTAGTAACATGGCTGAAAATTCTCTGATGAACGCCGCCGAGAAAAACCGGATAGACCAAGCCGAGCAGGCGATTGTTGGTTTATCTGGTCGAATGGATGGCTTTGATGCCCGCTTAGAAGCTGTTGAAGCAGATACTTCTGAGACAAAAAAGGGAGTTCAAGTTCTCCTTGCCCGAACCGGCGGCATGGAGGCAACTCGCGGAATGGTTCCCGTAACTTCAATTTTAGCTGCGGGGGCGCTGTTACTAACCTTAGTGGGCATAGGGCTTAAAATTCAGTATGATTCCGAAGCAAAGCATGACGCCAAAATCCAAACCATAATAGATTTGCAAAATGCTCGACACAGCACAGTAGACGCTCTTTTCGAAGCCATTGATAGCCGTCTTACCGAAACCGCTAATGGGTTAGGTGGTAGCCGCGAACAACTAATTAGGCTCATGGTTTCCGGAGAGAATGTTGCAACTCGGATTGAACAGTTGGAGTCTATGTTGGAAGAAACTGCTACTAAGAGTGAACTCGATCAACTTTTGGGCTCTAATAAACCTTAGCTCTCGACACCACACTATACTTTACTTAATCCATGCCTCCTCATCCCCAAGCCGCCGAACGCCAACGGATTCTTACTTCGGTTACACCTAAGATTGCGGATATTATTTTTTATGAGCGGCACGATAGCCGATTAGCTAAAAATAAACGCGATTCCCGGCAAAGAAGTTACGGCACCCCGCACCCGTCAAAGTCAGAGTTTCCCCACCACAAGTTAGCTTACGTGGAGCCTGATGACAGCAAAGGGTGGGAAAAGTGGTATTATGTTGCAGATAGAGACAGTCAAGACGATTACAACTTTGAAACTGATTATCCCTATAGCGGACTCAAACAGTTCCCTCGATACAAGAGAACCTATGTCTTGCCCCGCGATAGTTACGCTCCTTTAAATAAGGGTGTAGCTGATCCCCGCTATCCCGAGGCAAAGTTAATTTTTGAAAGCCAATCAAGGACAGGCGAGCGGCAGTTAGATAATCTTTATGTGGTAGTCACGCGGGAGTATGACCACGTTCCCGATATACAACAACAAAACTTACATAATCTTGAAATTTCCTATCCTTACGCGGGTTTAAAAGACTTTCCACGATACACGCGCAATTATGTTTTGCCGCGACAAGAATATGAGCCTCTCGAAAAGGGAACTTCCGACCCTCAGTTTGCAGACGCAAAACTGATTGGTGAAACACAGCGGCAGTTAGGAGATCCGAAGTCAAAGTCTTTATATCATCAAGTCATTCGCATTTACGACGAGGTTGCAACCGAGTCTCAGCAAGCTTCTTACAATGCTCAGATCAGTTACCCACACGCAGGTCTCAAAGATTTTAAACGAATTACTCGGCGATTTGTTTTGCCTAGAGCGGGTTATGCAGAACTGGAGATCGGTAGTTCCGACCCACAGCATCCAACGGCTAAACTGATTTCCCAAAATACTTCGCCATTTAACGATGATGCCTTAGATAGCATCTATATCCAAGTTACCCGTGTTTACGACGCGGTTCCGTCCACTGCGGAGCAAGACGCCTACAACGCTAAAGTTTCCCGACCTTACTCGGGGCTGCCTGCCTTTAAGAGAATTGCTCGAAATTATGTCATCCCCCGTAGTGAGTTTTCTCCGGCGGCTATCGGAACTGCCGATACCGAACATAGTGACGCAAAGCTGATCGAAGAGCAACAGTTGCAATTCGAAGGCTCAGAAATGCAGTCTTTTTATGTTAGGGTTCAACGGGTTTTTGACTTTTTGCCCGATACAGCTACTCAAGAAACTTACAATTTTGAAGAATCTTACCCGTATCGGAGCATTAAAGATTTTCCGCGCTACACTCGCCGATATGTCTTTTTGAAGTCGGAGTATGCTCCGCTTTCGCACGGGACACCAGACCCCAACAACTCTGAGGCTGTCTTAGTTTCTCAGCGTATGACTCGGTTTTCTGAATCTAGCTTAGACAGCCGATATGTCATTGCAACGCGAGTTTTTGATGTTATCCCGGATATTTCTGACGAAGATGACGCGGGAGTTCTAAAAGGATTGGGTTATCGCGTCCTAAGACCTCATGGCGACGATAGCCACCCACAATTAGTTTGGAGCTTTCCAATCAAGCGAGAAGATTTCGCATCTACTCCGGAATACTCTATTTGTCCAATTCCCGGGTATGGCCCCTCTTCTTCTGATCCGCGTTTACTGCTTACGGATGAGCGAATGGAAGATGATCCACAGTCTCCGGTAATGGTTAATGTTTCTCGGACATATTCGTTACTCCCGGGGCCTGATTTGCAATCCGTCGTAACAGACTCGCCTGCCGATGTCCCCGGTAAGTTTGTCTTGCAACGCACTACTACTCTTAATCGCCAAGACCAGAAAAACGACGCAGAAGTCGATACCGTTGGTGGTGACGTAACCGACTCCAGTGGAGCCGTTCTCCGATCTACCTCGGGCCCTGCTGGGCGGTCTACCATTGTTCATTCGAAAGAAAACACTACAGTAAAAGTCGAAGTAGCGAGTCTTCTCACGGCCCATGAGATGGACTTTGAGACGGGTATTAACTTTCCAGTAACTCAAGAACTCGTTGCCTCGGGAACAGATACTGGTTCCAACGTGGATTCAGATGGTTTTTATTCTGAGATTCAGCCTTACAATGCTTATTGGGATATTAAGACTACGCGAAAATCTACAGGTTTAACTGATAGCCGTAGTTATGATACCTTTGTCCACTATACGTGGCCAGCAATTTTACTTAGCTTAGATTTTTATGCGGTTTTAAAAGACGGCGGTGGGGTCAACTATGTCGAGCGTTATGGTTATAACGTCGAAACGACTTCATCTTACCACGGCCCGTGTTTTGCTACAATTACGGAGGGTTGGTCGAAAGAAACGCCGTCAGGTTTGGGGAACGGCCCGACAATCATGCAACCTCGCGAAATTTCTTGGAATTTCATTCTTTCACGAGGAAGCATCCCGCCAACACTTCATCCCGGTTTTACTCTTTACGAAACTACCGGAACTCACGACCCCCGTTACCCGTATCAAGTGATGACTAAAACATTTGAAGGGACTAACTTTACAACTTGGCCCGATCAAATTACTTCTGGATTTAGCGTAACTCCTTGGAGGGGTGGGTATCGTTGGAAGAGAACGGTAATAAAAGCACCTTATGTCTGAGATTTCACAGCTTCGCGCCGAGGTTCAAAGCCTTAAAACCACTGTTGCAGCCCTGACTCAGTCTTCTCAGCCCGGCGGGGAAAAATCTGGTGGTCAGCCTGACGCAACTCCAGAGGCTTCTTCAATAAAAAAAGCTCAACCCAAACCGGGGTTGCAAGCTGATTCGTTGCAAACTGGTTCGTTGCAAACTGGTTCGTTGCAAACTGGTTCGTTGCAACGCCCCGATGAACGGAGTCTGGTCGCAGAACCTGACGCCAGTGAACTCGCTGAAAGGCAAATCGCAGCTAATTACTCCGAGGATCTTTCAGGAACCAACGGGCCCCTCAACCAGTTTAGGGCTGTCCGAGAGATTGCGGAAACTACCACGAAAGCAGGCTTTGATGACTTAACTATTTCGTCCGCAGACGAGTCGTCCATTTTCGGAGATTGGCCTTTTATGACGTTAAAAGCAGGGGGTCGTAAGGGAGAGACGTCCGCAGATCCCCAGAATTTTCAAGCCCCTCCGCTACCATTTGCAATTTCTGGTGGAGGCCCGCAAATTCAGATAAACGGAGGGTCTATTTGGATCGCTGCCAAAGATCATTTCATTGAAGGCAAATCCATCGCCGCGAGTGGAGGAGACTCCGTTTATATCAATTTTGAATTAGAACCGTATTCGATTAACATTGCTGCGGAAGGTGACTCCCTTAGTTACATTATTAGGGGTTTTCTCCCGACCCCCGTTTCAGAGCCAGAATTTTCCACTGAGTCACAAACCCAGTTTGCCGAGATACATCCCAACACTGGAATTGTTATTAAGAACGGGAAGTTCTCTATTCAACTCGGAGTAGTGGGTAATCCAGTCCAAAACCGATATGGCCCTTTAACGGTGGCACAATGCCCCGAAGCGGGGAGCATTATTGTGCAGTCGCCTGCTTACGCCTTTTACGACCCGTCTAATCCTCAAACCGGGTAATAACATGCCATTTCCTGATAAAGATGAAGTGCTTTTCCCATCAGCGGAAGAGCCAGAGTTACAGGATTCGACTAACGTCTTAGAGCACCGCGACCCGCTATCTTTTATTAAGGGGTCGTTTGATCCCGAGACTGAGCAAGACACTGGCCGGTTAGAAGGGGGCTGTTGCAGTTTGTGCTGTGGTTACTCCTGCCAAATCGACTTAGGAGACATAACTTACCGGAATCAGGGAACTATTGTTGTAAAACCCGAGTATCATCCAGATGGACTGGAAACTTATGACTATGATATTACTGAGACCTACGACTTTGTAAGCTGGGAAGAGTTGGATGGGGACATGGGCAACCTTTCTGGAAATCAATACACGGGAGTTCAACTCAGTGCAGACAGTTGCCATTGCGAGAGATTCGTTGTTTTTTCGAAGATTACCGAACCGCAAGAAACCGTAACTGTTTTCGAAAGTGATGGCGGGAGCACCTTTGGTGAACGTGAAATTACAATCCAGAGAGGGCCCGCCTTTTTAGCCCATTCTGGTGGTGATTCCACCAAGTTATACGCTTTCTTAGCTGAGTGGGACAAGGATGTAACTTACGAGTGGGATTACCGACAAATATCACCTAATGACCCAGATGATCCTGATGCGGGAGACCCAGATTTTGGTGACGAGATTTTTGGCGGCTCGGTCTACACCGATTTCGGCGCTTTCACAGGCGGGCCCGACTTTCACGTTGCAGCCCTTCGGGATGTTGACCAAGCGGGAGACCCAGCCCCAATTCCTGCCCCTTGTTCTTTTTTAGGTATGGTTGCAATAGGAGCCTCGGAACAATCACTAGAGTCTGGCGGTGAGTCAATAACTTGGAGTCGAGGTTCTACGTTTGTCCAAGAGTTTTGCGCTCCGCTTATTCCCAGCCAAGAAAAGCGTTTGGAGCTAGGGTTGCCAAAGTTTCCTATTACCGACGCCGAGAGAGGCGGCGACCTCGCACCGGGCGACGTGCTCAGCGACTACGCCCCTAAATGATCGGTGGTTTATTGAGATTAAATGTGTTAAATTGCAACGATGATTACAGTTCACGGACTTTCTGGAGTTACTCTCGGAAAACTTAGGAGCCTTTACGCTAGTAAGTTTTTCGATACCGACACGTCTACTCCCGAGTTTGCAACCATGGTAAACGAGGTGGTTGAGAGATTTCACATAGACTCCGATTGGGTGGGGACAACCGGCATTTTTGAGTTCGATGTCCCTGCGGACGGATTTATTACGCTTCCGTTATTTTTGGAGAGTGTGCTAATGGCTCAGTTTAACAACCGGCCTCGGCCCGTTATGACGAGTCGGTATGAGTTTTTGCATCATGGAGTTGGTCAAATTGACCCTACAACTTCCGGTTTGGGAGTTTTAGTTGACCACGGAAACGTAGGAATCTCCACTACCTTTCCCGAAGATAATGCCGGTGTTTTAACTGTGACCCATTCTACTGAAGATGCTGGGGCTAAAGTCCGTATTTTAGGGGTCGATCAGAACGGGCAAGAAGTTTATGATGATAGAGGTGTTCCCGGCGAGTTGGTAACTCTCTCCGGAACCAGCACCGATACGACTAACCAGTTTTCCGATGTTCTCGGAATCCAGAAGCCCATCACCAAGTTTCCTGTAGCCGTTAGCCGAGGTGCTACAGAACTAGCTGATATTCCCCCGGGAGTCACACATCCCGTTTATCGGAGGTATAAAGTTGCAAATTCCTCGGCATTAGGAGAGTCCTCTTACGTTAGGGCCGTCTGTTCCCGGCAAGCTATACCTATTGCAAACGAAGAGGATTATGTAGTTCCGGGAAACTTGTCGGCCCTTAAAATGGGTTTATATTGCATTACTTACGAAGAGAGCAACGATCTTGACCGAGCCGAACAGTATTGGTCTAAGGCAATCAGCTTTTTGAACCACGAGGCCGAGAAACACCGTGGCGGCGCTCACCCCCTTGCAACTTTCCACCCAGCGGGTTTTGGGATTGGAAAAACTAAACAAATATTGTAACTTCTATATCTTTTAATATGGCTACTCCAGAAGAAATAGCTAGAGCCCGAGCTGTTGCCGCCGGACGGCAAGCTCGTTATCAGGCCGACATGGCTTCTCGCGCCCAGCGTCAGCAACAGAAAGGGCCTGTTGGAGCGAGTTCCAGTTTAACGGGTTTTGGTAGGCAGGTTCAGATACGGGCCAACATGGATAGGCACCAAGTAAACCGCCAAAAGCGTGTTCAGAGACTTCTCGACCGCCGAGCACGGAAAGGCGATATAAATGCCGCCATGATGGCTGAGCAGTTTGGGGCCCGTATGCGCGAAGAAGGTGGGCCGCTTTCTCAAATTACTGGGCCGGGAGTCCGCGAAGGGGTTGCAACTCGTTCATTGGAAGACGAGGAGACACTCGCAGCTATGCGACGTGGCGATACTGGTGGCGACATGTCAGCGTATCAGGAGCCTTACCGCCCGCCCCTCGCTCCGGGTGCTCAGGGCGTCCCTCCAGCAGATGCAACTCAGGATAGCGCCACAAACAGCGCAACCGCTGCTGCCATGCGAGATGTCCCCGAGGGTGCCGACGTGTCCAGATCGCCAGACGTTTCTGTTTCGGAGCCGCCGCTTGCCACTTCTCCCGAACCCTCTATGTCAGACTTGATGGATCAAGAGCTTGCGGAGCAGCGTGAGCGCGTAGCTAGAGAAACCGCAACCAGCCCGAGTCCCACACCCGAAGCTACGCCTACTGTAGCTGACATAGACGCCGCAGCCCAAGAACTAGGGTTTCCTCCTGATGGAGCGTCAACTCCCGACATAAACGAAGCTATGAAGCGTGCTCGCGCTAACGCGAACATTGTTGCAATCAGCGACGGGGTTCCTTATTTCAAAACCTCTGGCGGCGACGTAGTTGAGTTTCCCGGAGGTATGGACGAGCTAAATCGACGTGCAGAAGACGAGCAACGCTATATGTCCTCTATGGAGACTGTTGAAGAGTTAAAAGATTCCGGGGTAGGCGAGGCCATAGAGGAGTTTCAGCAACGAGAACTTCGCCGAAACTTATCCGCTGGGGATCGACCCACAGCAGAATATGCCGAGTTTATGGGGCTTCCCCAGTCAGTTACTACTCGCGGGGATAGGATTGCAATGGCCGCTGACGAAGTCACGGTTCCTCAAGATGCTACAGCTAACGTGGTAGGTAGTGAGTTCGAACCTGCGGCTACTTTTCCAAGCATGGGAGAAGATTTAAGTCTACCTGTGGGTTATGATCCACGCCTTGAGTCAATATTCGACGAAGACGTAAGGCGTAAATACGAGTCAGCCTCAAACCCAGACGAAATTACACCGAGAAGTTTTAGGGGGGATTTCAGTTTCGAGGGTAGAGCTTTGCAAGCCGAACGGCTGGCTGCCCAACGGTTTGCAGAAACAAATCCTTTTGCCGCAAGAGGGCTTTCTGCACGACAGCAGACACAACAAGCCCTCGGACAAGCAGTTCAGACGAGTGGAGCACTTGTTATGGGAGCTAATATTGCCTTGGCTGAGGCTGCCGACGCAACTGCCGACGCAACTGTTGAGGCCGGTGCTAGAGCCTTGGGGGCTACTAAAGGTTTTGCTCAGGGAGTTTTTGGTGAAAACCCTATGGGCTACGGCGAACTGCGCCCGATGTCTACTTACCTACCACGCAATTAAAATCTATTAAGCATAATACACATGGGAATTGAAGACTCTTATAACTCGGTTTTTGGGCAGGGCTCTACCGTTCAGTTTGCACCTGTCAGCCAAAGAGCGGGCAGCCCCCAAGGCGGGGCTATCCCGTCGCATACTTTCGACGCTATGGATCGAAAGCACATGAAGCGGGCGCAAGAGATTCTGACTTTTCGAGATAATGTTGCACTGCTGAAAGAGCGCGAATCCGCTCGCGTGCAAGGGAATATGGCTATGCGCCAAATTTCACAGCTCGATCCTAGTCAGCCCGACTATTTGCAACGGCGAAATCAGATTATGACCCAATATCCCAAAGCGGGATTAGATCAGACGGCTCAAAGTTTTCTTGGGATGCAAGAAGACGTTTACACTGAGGAGTCTCGACGTAGGCAGTATGAGCTAGAGAGGCAAAACAGGTTTGAAGATCAGTTAAACCAATATGAACAGATGGCCGAGCGCGAAGATCAGCGGGCTGAAATTCAAACGGCCAAAGAGCGTTCTCGGGAAGTCATGGATATGTCTTCGGGCGCTCAAACCACTTATTACAATTCTATGCAAGCTGGCGACGACCCAGAAACTGCTTTCCGGAGAGCTGTTGCGTTTGCTCAATCGGAGAGCGGAACACTGGAGTATTTAAAATCGGGGGGCCTCGAAAAAGACCTCTACGTTACTGACCCTGAGACGGGGGCTACTCGCCGTAGAACGCAGGAAGAACTTGCCCAACAGATGGGTGCGTTCGAACGCCAAAAAAGGGAGCAGGGCACCAGAGATGTTCGGGAGAGAGACTTGGAGGCTCAGTCTGACTTGGTTTCGGATCAGATCAAACAGCTAGTTGACCAACTCTCTTCAGATGCCTTGCTAGAATTGACGACAGAGGAGCGTTCGGCCGCGACGGAACAAATCAATAAAAAGGTTGCAACATTGCAAGACAACCTCGATAGTTACCGCAATCAACTGGCCGACTTGAGAGGGTTGGGGAGTGGGACACAAAGTGCTGTTCCGTCCGCCGCCCCTACCGAAGAAGGAGGTTCCACAACAACGGGCACAAGCTCGATTACGGGACAACGCTTCGTGCCTCAAGGGAGCCCATGAACTCCCTAATCAAAAATGTCCCAACAACAAAGCCCGTCTTGGATTCCTTGGAACTCCGTTGAGCAATCTCCCGAATATCAGTCCGCAAACGACGAACAGCGACTCGGAGCTTTAAGGAACTGGGAAGATTACATCGTCAAAGAGCGTAACGACGCTGGCGACTGGACTCCCGAGTCTTTGGTAGAATACCGCCTTTTCACGGCGGCTAAGCGTCGTCAACTCCTTGGGAGTAGTGAAGAGCGCCAAAACCCAGCTTTTATTCTTGGAGAGTTTCAAGTAGAGGCCGAAGATGAAGCTAAAAAACGAAAGCTTCTGCTAGATGAGGCCCAAACAGTTGCTAGCGCTCAGAAGGATTTAGACTTTGCAAAGCGGAAAACTTTTAATCCATTCGGAGATAACTCCGTTCTCCGCTCGGATGAAGAGAAAGCTGCTATTCAAGAAGCTGTATTAGAGTTTGAGTCTATCGTTGCAAACTCAGACGAACGAATCAACGAAAATCTGGGCGAAGGAAGGCTTTTCAACCGATACTTCGCCAGCAAGGTCGAGGATGTTCTCAACGGTAAACGCGATGCCGTAGAGGTAATGGGCCAAGGAATAATTTCTCCTGAGTTTTACCGAAACAACGATAAAGCGGGTGCGGCTTCGGCGCTCCGCAAAGAGGGCGCTACTGAGGAGACCGTAGCGGAGGTTATCGCTGGGTTTGGCCAACAGCGAGTAGAACAAGGTGCTCGTGACGCCAATATTCTGTCCGGAATAAGTTTCGAGGGAATCCAAGATTTTGGCGAGTGGCGTGCCTCACAAAAAGAAGAGATGGCGGATGCCGACGCGGTTTTGGCCTTTAAAGCCGCCCACCCGAAGTCTATGGCCTTTGAGGCCGCGCAAAAAGGTTTGCAAATTGGTCTTCAAGACATAGAGCAGCAGTTTATTGGGCTACCTCTCTTTTTGATGGGGAACGAAAACGCTCAGAAATATCTGGGAACTGATGCTGACAAGTTTTTTGCAACTTCTGAACAGGTCAAGCAGCGTCTCCGAGAACAGGGTGACATGGTTGGTGGGGGCTCGGTTCTCGGGATACCTACTATGGATTTAGTAGCGGGAGCTACGAGTTTATTTCCGACCATTGGGGCGGCCGTCCTGTCAGGTGGTGGAGCAGCCATCGTGTCAGGCGCGGCAAAGATGTCTTTAAAAGAAGCTGCAAAATCCGCCGCAAAGTCTGTAGTTAATAAAAAAACTCGCGACTTTGCCGTTGGGCGCGCTGCTCTCAGTGCCGGAAACGGCTTAGGGTCAAAACTAAATTCCCGAGAATTTTCTCAGATGTTAGTTAAAGCAGGCGTGTCAACCGCTGGAGGTATTCAATCTGCGGGCGGGACTGTCTACGAATCCTACCAAAACCGACTAAAATTATTGGAAGAACAGGGTTTAACAGGCGAGGCTTTAGAGGAAGCCGCTCGCCGAGGAGCCATAGGTGATGCTGTTCGTGCTGGTGTTGTTACTGCGGGAATTATTGGTGTGACAGGCTTGCGGGGTTCGGAAGCCGTAGGCCGACTTGCCGTTGTCGGTAGGAGTGCCGCTGCGCGAAAAACTTTCGGCCAAAAATTAAAAAGAGTCCTGACCGAAGATGTTTTAGGTGAGGCCGGAGAGGAAGCTTTGGATAGCGCCCTCAACTCCGCTTGGGACGGGTTATCAAATAACCCGGACTGGACTTTTGAGGAGTTCGTCGAGGAAGTTGCTATGTCCGGTAAAATGGGGGCCTTGTTGGGTGGTGTTGCCGGGGGCCCAGTTACTTTGTTTGAGCGTCAAGCAAGCGAAGTTGCCGACGCCGTTGCGAGCAGCCCTGCCGTTCAAGCTGCCCAAGGTGCCATAGATTCCGCAGCAGCGGGGGGCGCTTCTGAGTCTGCCGCCGCTGCTCAGGAAGTCTTGGCAGGAGAAACGGCTGATCGGGTCTCAGACGCAGTCGGAGAGTTAGCTGGGGAGACTGAAGCAGTAATTCTACCCGAAGACTTAGACACCGAACTTACCGAGGAGCAGTTAGCTGCCGCCGAGAGGAACCTAGAAGCTTTATCTTCTTTTCAAGAAACGGTCATTGCTAAAACGATTTCGGAAGGCCGTGCTCCAGATTCGGCTGAGTGGCAAGAACTTGCTTCCCTAGACAGCACCCTAGATGACGCGACGGAATCCGAGTTGCAAGAAGCTGTTTTACAAGGTGTCACCACAGCAAAAGAGAGGGTTAGGCAAACCGCAGAAGAGGCCGGGCAAGACCCCGAAGAGGCGGCTAAAGGGATTACTATTCCCGATTTTGGCTCCGAGCCAGAGCCGGTGGTAGAGACTCCAGCAGAGACTCCAGAAGAGACTCCAGCAGAGGCCGCACCCGCACCTGAGCCTACAATAGCAAGCCCACTTGCTGAAAACGAAAGGATTACCGAGGCCGAACTGGACGCAGAGATTGAACGATACGCGGAACTCGACCTTGAGAATGACCAAAACACCGAGATCACCGAGGAGGAGCGTGCGGAGACTAAGGCAAGTCTTGAGCGCACTGCCCAAGCGTTGCAAGTTGCCAAGGAGACATTTGCCGAAGAGTCTGTCATTGAGCTTTCGCCGACCGAAACACCCGCTGACTCCGACCCCGGCACCGTAGCTCCTCCAGATCCAACACCTGAGCCCGGACAGAACCAAAACGCTTTCGTCGAAGCTTCCAACCGGAATTTGGGCGAGAAGTTTTCTGAAGTTGCAACCGAGAGCGCCGACCTGCTAAACCTTTTGGAATCTCAAGGAACTCGCGTTTACGTCGTGGATTCTAAGGAAGAGGGTGAGAAAGTCATCGGGCGAAAATTGAAGTCTGATCGAGGCGGGACTTCTGTCCGAACTACAGACGGCGACGGCAACTCTGTCATCCTGATGATGTCAGATCGGATTAACGAGCGCGACAGGAGTAAAACTAAAGCTGGCCAAAAAGAGGAGTTGCAAGCGACGTTATTTCACGAAGCTATCCATGCAGGGCAAGACACCTTTGTCAAGCAGACTGGCAATAAGGACTTGATTACTGAGGCTGAAAAAGCTTTCGAAAAGAAATCTGGTCAGTTCGATAAGAAGTTGAACGCCTTCATGCAGAAGGAATACAAGGGCTTTGCAAACCTTTCCACGCGGCAAAAAGTTGCCGAGGCCACCCGTGCTATTGTCGAGGGCCGCTACAAGTCAAAAACCAGCAGCAACGGTTTTGGCCAATACTTGAAAAAGTTTTTGGAATACATCCGAGGAAACTTTGAAACCGAAGGAAACCCGGCCTTGCAAAGTTTGGTCGCAGGCATCGAGTCCACCATGGATCTGGATACGTTTGCAGATCCCGACTCACGGACTACTAAGTTTACTGCCAGCCAAAAAGGGAAGCTGCTTGACGCACTCCCAAAAAATTCGGCGCTGGCTAAAAAGATCAAATCGGCCAAGCCTAATAAAGAGATCCAGTTTACTCCGCAGGAAGCCAGTCAGTTGGCTCCTGTGTTGCAACAAGTCCGGGACGCTGTAGCCAACACCAAATCCAAGGCGTCTTTTGACCGCAAGTTGGAAGACTTGGGCGCTCCAGCGCCTGCTGTTACTCCCCCAGCGCCTGCTGTTACTCCCCCAGCGCCTGCTGTTACTCCCCCAGCGCCTGCTGTTACTCC
>Ga0181393_1000030_pt1 | contig 38089 bp, 56 predicted proteins | sample 16SPOviralmetaG_FD_130122 | JGI IMG/M metagenome (GOLD analysis project Ga0181393, IMG submission 130122) | Marine viral communities from the oligotrophic San Pedro Time Series (SPOT) site, San Pedro Channel, CA, USA - 16 SPOT_SRF_2010-10-21 | ecosystem: Environmental > Aquatic > Marine > Strait...
GAAGATGCACTTAAGAATCTAGTCAAGTTTAACAAAGAAGCACTAGGACTAAAGAGTATCTACAAAGCAGACTTGGTTAAGTAAATGGAAAGTAACTGGGATCGTTTAAAGCCTAGAAGCAGTTATCATTTTAATCCTTTCAAGAATGACCCAGCATATGACGCAATGCGCTATGCTGGGCGTTTTGAGGGAGATTGGAGTGGAGAGCTTGCGGATGCAATAACAACAAGCAATGAAATTACTTGGCGTAATCGCAACCCAATTGATGGTACAAGCAAAGACATTGAAAGCGAAGAATATGATCTTGTTCGCAGTGGTGCTGATGCTGACATGCCATTAACCAATTTAGAATATAAGTTAGCACCAGTGTTTCAACGTATGACAGATGCGCTTGCAATGACAGGTGGAGATAAAGAATCAATACAAAGTCGTATACATGTACAGCATCCAGGACAAGTATGGAATCTGCACATAGACAAACTTGAAAAGTGGAACAAGCAGGATCCTCATAGTGTGTATCGTTTTATGATTATGCTTAACGATTGGGAACCAGGACACTTTATAAGTTATGGTAACTTTGTACACACAGGCTATAGAGCCGGAGAAATATACAGTTTTGATTGGTACAATGTGCCACACTGCACAGCAAATGCAGGACATGGACCACGCTGCACACTGTTAGTAACAGGTGTAGCCAGTGATGCTACACTAAAACTATTCAGCACTTACAACAATGTAATATCAGTATGAACCACACTGACCATAAATATACTATACAAAGGTGTAATCCATGGATATTGTAGACATTGTAAAAAATACAAAGAAAATTTATATGAGCGAGAGCAGCCTCGAAATACTGCTCGACTTTGAACGTGTGCTAGATCAACTAGACATCTATGCATTTAAAAATTGGAAACGTGGTGAACTAGTGGAAGGTCCTATTGTAGAGCGTCACTGGGTCACTGCTAAGTTTATGTGGCCACACAAGTTGATGCCAGATCCAGATGGTGCAAAAAGATTGCTAGGTTATAATACACAGATCGAATACGCCCGTGACAGTCTTTCTAGCCCAGTTGCTGTAGAAGATTATGGCGACTTCCGTCCTGGCACAAAAAAACCCAAATTGCGTGAAGACAAAGTTTGGATAATAGAAATACGCATGCCAAAAGAATTGATCCAAGACATCAACGAAGGCTATTTGGAATTGGAAGGTCGCGAAGTTGACCAAACAGATCTAGATGATGCTTATGAGCAAAACCTAAGTGATGTGACATCAAATAACAACGTACCCGAAGGCGAAGAAAATGAACAACAAGCAGCAGGTTAACGAAGGTCTTGACTCAATGGCACTAGAAGATCGTGTTGAACCCTTTGTGCATTTTGATGAGTATGTACCCAAGATGGGCGAAAGTGACAATGTGATTGTGGCAAGTTTCAAAGTAATGGGTAAAACAGCAGCACATGATTTAGAAAACTTTATGGAAAAAGGTTACGACTGGATACTGGATGCAGAAACATCACCAGGCGAAATCAGTGAAGGTAACTATGTGGTGTTTGTTGAAGCAGAACGTAGAACCAGTTTTCCCAATGTGTTTATAAGCATGGTAGAAGACATGACCAACATCACAGGACTACAACCCAGTGATTACACAATGGTCTATTACAAAGACAGTGTAAATGAAGATACAAAGGAACTAAGTGAGCAAAACATTGCAAACAGTGTGCCGCTTAGTCCTAAAAAATACAGAGACAACAAAGCAGCAAGTGATGTTCTAGAAAGCATGATTATGAGTGCAAGAGTGCCTTTCAAGCCAGTTGTAAAAACACACAAGGCCAAGGACAGAACATAATGGATTTTGCATATGAGTCAAGTAGAATACAAACCTATATCTTGTAAAAACTGCGGACATGCGCAGCACTGCGGATCTCCACGCTACATGGAAGTAAGAGATTATGGTGTAGATTGTGAACCATATTATATCAAGGCATGTGAAATGTGTCAGTGCATCACATGTAGTGAAAAATTAGAAATGTCAACAAAGGACATTCCTATATCAATGTTGAATGGATTGTAAAATGATTAAAAAATGGATTAACAGTAGAATTGAAGAACGCACCTCATGGGACGGTGCAATGCTAATTGCACTTGGATTGGTTATTTTAATTGCAGGACCATTTGCAAAATTGGCAGCATATATTGCTATTGGTTATGGTGCTTGGACAATTTGGAAAAGTGAATAAATGGCACGTTTGTATCTTCTTGTCATTGTACTGGGGGTACTAGGCGGCGTAGGATTCGGCGCTTGGAAATACTACAGCGATACACAACAACGGATACAAACTCTAGCAGAAAACAATGCTAAACTAGAAACTGCACTAGAAACAAGTGAAGCAAGTATCAACACACTGCAAGCACAAGCAGAGCAAACTGCAAAACTCACAGTTGAACTAACAAGTGCGCTGCAACGTGCAGAACAATACGGAGACAACCTCCGCAAAAGACTTAGACAACTGGATTTAAATGCAGATGCATTGTCAAATCCCAAAGACCTAGAAGGACGTATGAATGGTGCAACAGCAAAATTGTGGCGCGAAATCATGGGTGAAACTGGCAATACCAGCGGCAGTAGCAGTGCTCTTCCTCAGTGGTTGCAGCAGGATGCCGGAAGCGGAAATCAAAACAGTAACCCAAGTGCAGCGGATAACAGTACCGACAGTAGCCAGACCCAAACCAATTGATCTAGTTGACGTACGAGTGTATGTGGTTAACAAGGACAACTTGGAACAGTTTATTGCTGACTTTACTGCAGAGCATGGTGAATTTGCAATTGTTGCACTCAGCGTAGACAACTACGAAAATCTAGCAATTAACATTGCTGACCTGCGTAGATACATTAACCAACAATCAGACATTATTGTGTACTACGAAGATGCAATGAAGGCACCACCTGAGGAGAAGAGTGATGGAAATAATCAGTAATATGTTTGCTGACACACTGTGGATTTACACAGCCGTAGCAGGTTCACTGTTTGGTGCTGCCTTTTTGTTTTGGTTCAAAGACACAAAAATGGCCATGTGGGCTGTGCGTAAATTTGACAGCGCACTAGAGCATTTGGCAATGCGTTGGGGTTGGACTTGGTTCCAAAACGATCCAAATGCATGGCGTACAAAGTATCCCAAGATCACAAGCAAGATTGATGAACTTGAAGATCGTATCTCAAAACTAGAAAAATAACTGTAACAAAACTTTAATAATTTTCCTATAGACTTTTGCTAAGTAACCGTGTAACATAACGGTTACATTGTGAGCGACGGGGTAAAGCCGTCAAGCAAAGGAGAAAATTATGGAAGCACTCACCTTATGGGCCTTTCTTGGGTTCATGTTCGCAGCCTATGCTGTGATAGCAAACGATAGTGTACAGACTCTCGGTACATGGATTGCAAGTAATAATGAGAGATTCAACTGGAAGATTATGTGGGCCGCAGCAAGTGCGGTTTTATTATGGGCACTATGGTATGGATACTATGTGTACGGTGACATATCATATGGTCGACTAAACAGAATACCATTTGTAGAAGTACAATGGTATCATGCAATGGCACCGCTGGTGTTGTTGTTATTAACCCGTGTAGGTGTGCCAGTTAGTACAAGTTTCCTTGTGCTTAGTGCATTTGCAAGTACTTTTGTACTGGAGAAGATGCTTATCAAAAGCATGATGGGTTACGTTGTAGCGGCAACTGCAGCATATGCTATTTGGTATGTTGTTAGTCGTTGGCTGGATGAAACAAAGCCAGTAAAGGAACAACACAAAGCATATTGGCGTGTAGGACAATGGGTAACAACAGGTTTCCTATGGTGGACATGGCTTAGTCATGACATGGCAAACATTGCAGTGTTCCTGCCCCGTACACTTACACCTGATCTAATGATTATGATCAGCGTTATCTTTGTAGGCGGACTATGGTTTATGTTCCGTGAAGGTGGCGGTAAGATTCAAAAGATTGTACTTGAAAAACACAACACAAGATATGTGCGCAGTGCAACTATCATTGATGCTGTGTACTGGATTATATTGTTCTTCTTTAAAGAGCTAAACGACATTCCGATGAGCACCACTTGGGTGTTTGTGGGCATGTTAGCAGGTCGTGAATTTGCTATTGCAAGTTTTATGGGCAAGAAGAAAACACGAAGTGTGTTTCCATTAGTGGGCAGAGACTTTGGTAAGATGGTGATTGGGCTTAGTGCAAGTCTTGCTATTGTGTTACTGATACACTATGTGATTGTACCAAACGGACTTTGAGCATACACAACTAAGGAAAGCAGGGTTTGCCCTGCTTTTTTTATGGCCACCGCTAAATAGTTGCAACTTGGAGGGAAATGCAATGGATCCGTTAACCGCTTTTGGGTTAGCATCCACAGCATTTGGCGCAATAAAGACCGCGTTCGAGCATGGTAGAGAAATAGAATCGATGATTGGTGATATCGGTCGCTGGTCAAATGCAGTGTACGACTTTGATGCTGGACATCAAAAGGAAAAACAACGACTGAACCGTTTTGCTAGTATTGAAGAAGAAGCACTGGAATCCTATCTTTATAAACAAAGAATAAAAGAACAAGAAAACGAACTACGAAATATGATGAACATGCGTTTTGGTCCTACTGCTTGGCAGGAGGTTGTTGAAATTCAAAAGCAGATACGACTTGAGCGTAAACGTGCCAGAGAGCAAGCAAAGATAGAACATGATAAATTCATATACAACATGTGCATTTTTGGCATTGTTTTTTTCTTTGCCTCGGCTGTTATAGCCATAGTGTACACTCTGATACAAGGTATTTGGTTCTCCTAATAAATACTGTTTGAGATAGGAGAATTCAATGGCTGATGAGGAAATTAAAACAACAAGTTATCATCCTGCAGACACAAATGCAGACGGTAAAGTAAGTCCTGCAGAAGAGGCAATGTATTTAGAGTTCAAACGCAAAGAACTTGAAGATGCTGATGCAATGCGTGATGCACAACGCAATATGGCATGGTTTAGTCTAGCAGGCATGCTAGTATATCCAGCAATTGTATTGATTGCAGTGCTAGTTGGTGTTGATCAGGCTGCTAAGATCCTAGGTGATATGGCTGCAGTATACTTTGTAAGTGTTGCTGCTATTGTTGCAGCATTTTTTGGTACGCAAGCAGTGGGCAAGAAAAAGTAAAACTTTACAACCCAACACACATAGTGTATAATTAATTATATGAACTACTACAGTGTGTTGGGTGTTGAACCCACAGCAACTTCTGAACAAATTAAAACAGCCTATAGAAAACTTGCAAGGCAACATCATCCTGATTCAGGCGGTGATGCTGAAAAGTTTAAACAGGCAACAGAAGCCTATGATGTACTCAAAGATCCGCACAAGCGAGCAGCATTTGATCACAGAACCACACGAATACACATCAACAGCGGTGATGTGTTTGATGATTTACATGCTGCATTCACCTTTAAGCAACGAGCATCACAACAACGTCGTAATAAAAATTTAAGCATAGAAGTTGAAATAAATCTAGAAGAAACGTTGACAGATACATCAAAGACTGTTAGTATTAAACATGTTAACGGTAAAAGAAAATTTGTAAATGTTACCATACCCAAAGGCACTGTAACAGGTAACTTAAAATACAGAGGACTTGGTGACCACAGTCACAATGATTTACCAGCAGGTGATTTGTTGGTTAAGATCAGCACTAGACAGCATGCTGATTTTTCAGTAGAAGGTGTTGATGTAAAACAGTCAATCACAATAAGTGTTTGGGAAGCCATACTAGGCACTGGTGTAAGAATACGCACACTCAATGGCAAAATGGTGCAAATGACTGTGCCGCCGGGTACACAACACGGAACAGTGTTAAACATACCCGGACATGGAATACCAAAACACAGAACAGACAACAGTTTGGGACGTTTGTTAGTTGAAGTATTAGTTAAAATTCCACAGAACCTTACTACAGAACAATTAAATATGATAAAGACAATAATGGATTGATACATGAGTAAAAAGAATGTAGATAAACTGCTTAAAGCAGCAGAAGTAATTGCTAGAGAATACAAGCATCAGTATATGTTTACTGAACATGTGTTTTTGGCCATGCTCAACAGCGAAGAATTTGTAGCAATATTAGTTGACTTTGGTGTTAGTGTTGAAGACATGCGAAATGATGCCAAAGACTACTTGCAAGAAAAGTTGCCCAGCGTTAAGCAAAGCCCAACTCCTTTGAAAAAAACCCAAAGTGTAGAACGTGTGTTTAACAGAACGCTCACAATGGTGTTGTTCAATGGCAGAGAAAATATGACCAGCATAGATATATTTGTAGGCATGATGGGCGAAAGTAAAACCTTTGTAAGTTATCTGTGTTTGAAATATGGAATAAACAAAGAAGATTTCCTAGAATATGTCAAGCGTTTTCACTACAAAAAAATTCTAGACAAAGAAAGTGAAGAACGTTTTGCACAAACACTTAACGAATTTACTACTAACCTAAATAAATTAGCAGAAGAAGGTAAAATTGATCCTGTTATTGGTCGCACAAGAGAATTAGAAGACTTGTGTCAAGTGTTAGGCCGCCGCAACAAAAACAATGTACTAATGGTGGGTGATTCAGGTGTTGGCAAAACTGCCATAGCCGAAGGACTTGCACTGCGTATCATCAATGATGATGTGCCGGGCTATCTCAGAGATAATGTTGTGTACAGTTTAGAAGTTGGTGCTATACTTGCTGGTACAACCTATAGAGGACAATTTGAAGAGCGTGTTAAAGACATCATTGAAGCTCTTAAAGCTCAAAACAATGCCATATTGTTTATAGACGAAGCACACACCATGAATGGTGCAGGCTCAGGTGCTGGCGGTGGCACAGACATGAGCAACATGCTAAAGCCTCATTTGACCAAAGGTGAACTCAAAGTTGTTGCAAGCACCACGTGGGAAGAATACACAGAAAGTTTCGAAAAAGATCGTGCATTGATGCGCCGTTTTTTGAGGTTGGACATCACAGAGCCTACACCTGCAGTTGCTAAAAAAATTCTCAAAGGAACTGTGCGTTACTATGAACAGTTCCACAATGCTAAAATCAGTAAAGAAGCAATTGAGGCAGCAGTTGATTACAGTGTTAGACATCAACCAGACAAGAGACTGCCGGATAAAGCATTTGATTTGATTGACAGTGCTTGTGCAAGACAACGCATGAAAGACGTTGCCAATCCACATGTGAACAAACCAGAAGTTTTGGCCGAACTAAGCAGACTAACAAACATACCTGTTGATCAGTTTGACGAAGACAAACAAGATGAACATGTGCTTGATTGGGAAGGTCAAATCAAAAGCAGGCTGTATGGGCAGGACACTGCAGTCGAAACAGTGCTTGAGCATGTGTACATGAGCAAAGCAGGACTAGGCAAAGCCAACAAACCAACAGGCAGTTTTATATTCTTAGGTCCAACAGGTGTTGGTAAAACAGAACTTGCTAAACTGCTTGGCGAATATTTGCACATGCCGTTACTGCGTTACGACATGAGTGAATATCAAGAGCGGCACACTGTGGCACGTTTTATTGGTGCGCCTCCAGGCTATGTTGGTTATGAAGACAGCAACTTGGGCGGTGGACTGCTCATAAAAGATCTACAACGCAATCCATACAGTGTGGTTTTGTTTGATGAAATTGAAAAAGCACATCCTGATGTAACAAATGTGTTGCTACAAATGCTAGATGAAGGCTTTGTTACTAGCAGCAATGGCAAACGTGCAGATGCAAGAAACACAATTATTATCATGACATCCAATTTGGGTGCCAGTGAAATGGAAAAGAACAGCATAGGCTTTGGTAGTTTGGAACGCGAAGGAGAAGATGACAAGGCAATGAATGATTTTTTCCGTCCAGAATTTAGAAATCGTATCAATGCAATCTGCAAATTTAACAAACTGGACAATCTAAGTCAGCGTAAAATTGTTATCAAAATTGTACAGGAACTTACAGAGCAATTGCGAGTCAAAGGCATTAGTTTGCACATAGACGAAGCAAGTGTTGATTACATTCTCAACAAAGGATATGATGCTAAAATGGGTGCAAGACCTTTGGATCGCACCATTGATAGATTGTTGCGTATTCCAATCAGTCGTAAACTATTGGTTGACAAAAACCTAGAAGGCTGTAAAATTAAAATAAGAATCATAGATAACAAACTTGCACTCAAGTTTATTCAAGGGAAAGAAAATGCTGACATTTCAACAGTTTTTGCAGAAGCGTAATCCACGCATAAAGCATCACGACAGACTGTTTTATGGCAAATATGCATTCAGTCAAAGAATATTCTTGCCCATATCACATAGAGATAGAAGTCTTTATGTAACAAATTGGACAGACGCTACGCTAGATATAAACTACATGGGCGACTGGATTCGAACAAACCATGAGATTAGCAGCCTTCGTGCTACAATTAAAGAGCTACAACATGATATAAAATTAAGGCGTGAAGGTAGAATATTACACTTGTATGCCAATGATGTAGAATTGTTGGATCAGTACATAGACAGTGTGGCTGGCATCTTTGACGGCAATGTACAAGTTGCTGAACTAAGTTGCAGTCCACCTGTCACAGACAAAAATGTGCGGGTGCGCAAAGAACTACCGCATGGAAGATTTAGAACTGAAATTGTACTACGCACATGGAACTATGGTGTTAAAACAACTGCAAAAGATGAAGCAGTGCGTAAATTTTACGAAACATACAGAGGACAAGTTTGGAATCGCGAACTAGAAGCAGAAGGTGGTGCATGTGGATGGTCATACACCAGTCTGTGGTTAGAGGATAAGGCATTGGTACCGGTGGCTTATCTTGTGTTTGGACAAGCGGTACAAAAAGTATTAACCTATAAATTAGAATCAGAAATGGACACATGAAACAAGAACTTTTAAACACACTGGTAAAACGCAAACTGGTGACAGACAACACACTCATTTATGCAAACGTTAAAACAGTAGGATTGGGTGGTAATCCAACTTTTGTAAAGAAAGATGTATATTGGTATCCAGATATGCCTGCAGGTGCTATCTATGACATAGAAGGCATGGCTCCTGAACGTTTTGCTCAAGCCTACAACATCAAACCAGATGGTAGTAGTAAAACGTATAAGAAAAGAGGTCGCAAGCCTAAAGCACAGTTGGCATAAATACTTTATTAGTATAGGAGATACAAACCCATGCCAACAGTTACAAGAACTACCGGCACTAGCCATATGACAGTCGGTGTACAACACGAAGTAGGATGCCATTGTTATCTATTAACAGTGCAAAATGCATCTAACAGTGCAATTGATCTAAGAGCAGAAGATGATGCAGTAAACGAAGCAGTTGAAGCAATCATTATGGAAATTGCACCACTTGCTTACTTTATTACCAACAGTAATGCAGGCACAGTTGCATTGATCATGGATAAAAGCATTAATAATCACACAGAGTTGCAAACTCGTATTAGACGTATTGGTGTCGACAGCGGCGCAAGTACAACAAGTATTGGCCCCAATGACATTGACATCAGTGGATCAGATGTGCTACCAATTCGTAGTTTTGGCGCATTGTCAACTGAAGGTGTAATGGCATTTACAGGTGCATCGTAATAGAGGTATAACATGGCTAAACTTAATGAAGAAATGATTGTGATTAAGATAAGTGAACTGTTAAAAGACAGTGACGAAAGTCGCATAATACTAGATGCAGAAATGTGTGCAAGTCTTGAAGCAGTGATACAAGAACTTGCAGGCGCAGGCAAATTGGTAGAATTAATTAGAGACTCACACTAATGGCAACCACAACCACAGTAACACTTTTACCCACAACCACTTTTGGAACACCCACAGGCAACTATGATGGTAGCAGTGCCAGTTTTAGCAGTGACAAAGTCAAGGGTGATGGTTACTATGGTTTTAGTGATGGATTACACACAGTGCAATGGCGTGTCACAGACTTTGTGGGCACTGTTATAATACAAGGTAGTTTAGCACAAGATCCTGCAGAAACTGACTATTTTGCTATAGATCTTCGCGAAGCAGATGGCAATTTAAGTGCTACTGCAGATGGACTAATCAGTGAAGTCACAACAACATCACAAGTATACACAACTGCTACTTCAGAAAGCAGAGTCTATAACATCAAAGGCAACTTTGTTTGGATTCGTGCAAACATCAGCAGTTTCACAGCAGGCACTATAAACACAATACAACTTGCTCAATAACGCAGGATTCAATGATAACATGGTTATTCGATCAACGTAACCGTTGGGGTTATGTTCCTAATCTAGTAGAACGCACAGACATCAAACCTGGCTCAAAAGAATGGTGGGATTTGGCGCTGGTTCCACCTTTTAGTTATGAATTCCGTTTCTTGCGATATTGTGGTATGGAAGGTGTAAAATGGCAAGCAAAACTTATCAATGATGAAATATGGTCAGGTCCTGCATACTATCCTATCAAATTAAATTTTTGGGCACCTGAATTAGACTATTTTGAATTCATGCCTGCGCAAACACTGCACAAACTAAAACAAGGACTGTTTAAGGTATTGTTTTATTATGATGAAGGTGATGATCCCACAATAGATTTGTTACCACATGTGCGTAGTATGATTAAAAAGCATGGCATCAGCATCAGCAACATCCGCATTGCCACAGCCAATTGGAACTTGGACGGCAAACCACCTTTTGTTTACATTGCAGATGATGAATTGTACTATAGATATTTGCACTTGATGCGTAAACATCCTGATTGGGTACAAGAAGTAAATCTAAATCGCAGAGATAAAATCACAACTTGTTTGACAAGAGCAGATAAGTCATGGCGGCGAGTTTTTGGTAGTATATTTACAGAACTGGGCATGCACGAAAGTAGTTATTATAGTTACAATAACTATCAATACGAAATGTATGCTGTAGATGAAGATGATATAAAGCCATGGGCCAACACCATCATGGGATTAGAAGAAAAGTTACTCAGTTTTGAATTGCAATTACCATACACTTGCGATGAGTTGAGTGATGCTGAACACAACAATCATGGCATAATCATACCCGAACACCACAACAATGCATACTGGAATATTGTGGTAGAAACACACTTTGATCAGCACACTGTATTTTTAACTGAAAAAACATTCAAACCCATACTCAATCTACAGCCTTTTGTTATAGTTGGTAATCCTCGCAGTATAGCTCTGCTCAAACATCTTGGATACAAAACATTTGACAATGTGATAAGTGAGGATTATGATGCAATACAAAATCCTCAAGAGCGTATGGAGGCAGTGTTAAAAACTTGTTATGTGCTACACAACAGTAGTCATAACAAACACATGCAAATACAAAAACAATTGAAAGACATTGTTGAATACAACCAAAGGCATTTCCTAGCACCAAAAGCAGGTCGAATTAAAAACTTTTTGTCACAATTAGAGTATTAAAAGGTTGACAACATGTGTACATGTGCTAATGTATATATGTAGGTTGTTTTTAGAGGAGTTGAACATGCCGCAGATTTTTTCAGTTTTCCAGATTGTTATTGACAAAGACCTTAGTGATCTTATCAACAAAGAAGGTCACAATTGTCATGTAAAGAGCAAGGCTCGCATTGAAGCAATGATGGACGGCGATGTGCGTCTTGGTATTATGCATGATTGTTATACTAAGGTAGCAGAAGTTGCTGCTGATGATTTGGAGCATGTGTTTGAAGTTGGAAACATTGGTCCTGAGGATCGTATTACACGACTGGACAAGATGCACAGCATCAGTGTTGGAGATATAGTTGCAGATGCAGATGGCAACTGCAGTGTAGTTTGCAATGTTGGATTTACTCCACTTGCACAATCATTTCACAGACTGTTATCGAAGGAGTTAGCATAATGTATACATTAGAGCAAGGTTTGGTAGATTTGATCAACGCCCAACGTGCTGAGGCTGAAGAGTACAGCAAGCAGGAAGGTTGCTTTATGGGCATGATGCCTGAAGCAACAGAGCTTGTGTATTGGGAGTCACGTGTGCCCACAGGTACACTTGCTGAGTACAATCGCATCGAGCTTGAAGAGAGTGTGTATTATGCTGTGGCAGATGCATACAGCAAAGGCTATGCTCGCAACTTGCGTCTAAGTGTTTGGACCAATGAAGAACTACAAGCAGAGCTAGAAGCGGCTTGTGCTATGATACAAATGCAACAGGAGGCACAGTGCTCATGATTACAAAAGTTATGTTAATGGTAACACTTATGAATGTTACCACTTGGGGGGGCGAAGGTGTTGAATTTGTGCACCAGTTTGAACGCAAAATGCCCACACAAGAAAGTTGTATTTTGGCAAGCAAAATGATCAAAGAAAAGTATGTTACAGAATATCACATTGTGCGTGTAGAGTGTGTGCAATACAAGCACATCAGTGATATCGAAAGGAAAGTATAATGCCACCAGAAATTTGGTTATTGGGCACTGCACTTGTGTTTACACTTGTGGGTTACTATATGGGCAAAAACGCAGGACAGACACGCGGCATTGAAATGTGTTTGGAAGCAATGATTGATATGAAGTTAATAAAATTAAAAAAGATGCCCAATGGTGAGGAAGAAGTTGTTAAGTATGACGATGCATAGAATGGATCTGTTAAACTTGTGGGCAAAGTAAATTTAAAATTTGGTCAGCGAGGATCTAGTGTAGCAGAATATTTGCAGTTGTTGCACCAGATCGAATTGGTCGATGATATAAAAAGCAATACGCTGTTGTGTCACAGAGACGATCCTATTTTTACTGGACAAAAAGGCAATCTATCTATTTTTGATCACATTATAGTAGAAGACTGGTTTGGTATTGACGACGATCATAATGATAAAATTCATTTATTTGATTATCCTAATGTTACATTTTGCACCACTAATATGCAAAAAAATAATTTAGTGCATGCCAGTACCGTACATTATAATTTTATGTTTAATAGAACTAAATTAGTTTACAATGAACAATTTCCTATTAGACGTAACAACAAAAAGTTTTTCCTATTGTTAACCAACAGCACAGGAGAAAACTATAAAAAAGTAAAATATAACGCAGATAGAGCATACGACTTTTTGTTTCTCAATGCTCGCAGACAAACAACTGAAAGATTACAAACGCAACAAGTATTGCATGGTTTAAACGGGATAGTGTCAACTAAAAATAACTTGTTGCCCGACGATGTTAATATGCCTTACAACCCTGTGCCTGCAGAACATTGGGAAAGTTGTTATTTCAATATTGCAATCGAAAGTAATATAAAAAATGACGATATTGTGCATACCACTGAAAAAGTTTGGGAACCTATTATCAAGTATCAAATACCTATTATACTTTCAACCCAACACTATCAAGCATATATGGAAAGTTTAGGATTTGTATTTCCGATAAAAGTCTTTACAGAACCAGATGAATACTACAATTTTTTAACAGAGTTTTTTAGCGGCAACCCTCGCAAGTTTTTTCTTTCACATGAAGATGAAGTACTGCATAATCACAATTTATTTTTTGATTTACCTGTGGACACTGGTGTAGAACAGATATGGGCAAAATAGGTTGACATATCTTTATAACGTGCTATGTTTAACAGTAAGTTATTTTTGAGGAGAGATTGATGGCATTACCCAGGCAGAAAAAGAATTGGGATCAACACGCAGCACATTTGTTCATGGAAAACATAAACATGATGGTGCCCTACTATTTGATGGCTAGTTATGCTTATTACAAACAAGACGATCCCATCTTCAGTGATGGATTCTTTGACAACATGGGCAAGACTATGCTTGAACGCTGGGATGACATTGCACATTTTCACAAAGAATATATTAACAAAGGTGACCTAGAAGCAGGCACATATCTGGGCAAGTATCCTAGTAGAGTTGAAGGCGCATTGCGTAGTTTGAGAAAGAATTAATATGGCCACACACGGAATGATTGATTTAGAAACACTGGGTGTTGACCCAGACACTGCCATAATGACACTGGGTGCAGTAAAATTTGATCCATACAATGATGCAGAACCGCATAGCGAACTGTACATGCGACTGGACATAGAAGAGCAAACTGAAGCATACTCACGCACCATCAATGACGACACACTGGCATGGTGGGCAAGTCAGCCTCAGGCAATCCAAGACGAAGCATTTGGTGATCATGAACGTGTGAGTGTTACTGAATTTGTACGGCAATTGAACCGCTGGTGTGTTGGACTTGACAAAATATGGTGCCAAGGACCCACTTTTGATTTTGTTATTCTCACAGATTTTTACAGAATGGCACAGCAACCTTGCCCATGGAACTACTGGCAGATATGTGATAGTAGAACATTATTCAACTTGATGCCCTCTGATCCTAGGAAAAATATACAGGCCAACTTACACAATGCACTTGCTGACAGTTATTACCAAGCCAAATGTGTGCAAACATGCTATAAACACTTTGGAGTTGTACACACATGAAAATACATTTCATGACACCCTGCTATGGTGGACAGATCACTGAAGTTTGTTTTAGCAGTTATCTACAGTGGACCATACTTGCACTGCAAAACGACTTGGATTTTGAAATTGACACACTCAGCAATGAAAGCAATGTCAACAGAGCCCGCAACAGTTGTGCAGCAAAGTTTTTAGCAGGAGATGCAACACATCTCATGTTCGTGGATGCAGACATACAATTTCATGCAGAGGATATTGTAAAACTTGCTGGGCATGACAAGGACATTGTTGGTGGCATTTATCCACAGAAAACACTGCCTCCTAAGATGGTTGTTAACACACTAAACAATGGAAAACGTGAAGGCGACTTGGTTGAAGTAGGCACACTGGGCACAGGCTTTATGCTTATCAAGCGTGGTGTATTTGAACGTATGATAGAGCAAGGTGCACAAAAGTATACAGATGACATAGGACTGTGTTATGACTTCTTTAATTGTACAATAGACAGTGCAGGCAGATATCTCACAGAAGATTGGAGTTTTTGCAGACGATGGAGACAAGTGGGCGGCAACGTTTGGGCAGACACCACAGTAGCACTAGCACATGTTGGATATCACAGATTTCAACCAGACATGGGAGCAATCAAAATTGGAGACAATTAATTTTAAGATAGAATTATTTGGCACAGGATGGGACAATGTATATCCACAGTGTATTGTGTGTGCAAATGATATTGAATACTGGCGAGGTGATGTTGTTGAAAATACACTGGTAGATATTGATATTGATGTCAAAGATCACAGTGAAAATCAACTGTGTATAAAATATTACAATCGTGACATTGGTCGTGATGTGATAAGAGATGCACAGGGAACAATTGTTAAAAATAAACAAATTGAAATACGTTCAGTATCATTGGATGATATAGAATTACCCTACTATGATATTTTATTTTCTTTAGGTTGCACTAACTACACAGATATACACTACTATGAAAACTTTAAACAGGATCCTGACGAGTTTCCTTTGGTGCAAAATAAAAATACAATTTTAGGTGCTGAAGGCACATGGTCATTGTCATTTACAACACCAGTGTACATTTGGTTACTAGAAAATCTTTAGCATAAATACGATATGCGTATTTCTGAAGCCATATCAAAGACTGTTGTGATTTATCCTGGTAGGTTTCATCCCTTCCACAAAGGGCATGCCAGTGTGTATGCATATCTAAAAAACAAATTCGACACAGTCTACATTACCACCAGCAACAAAATAGATCCACCCAAGAGCCCTTTCAGTTTTGCTGAAAAACGTGCAATGATGGTGCATGCTGGTATTCCGGCTGGTGCTATTGTGCAAAGCGCACAGCCTTATAGAGCAGAAGAAATATTGCGTAACTTTGATCCCAGCACAACTTCAGTGGCTTTTGCTGTCAGTGAAAAAGACATGGAGGAGGATCCAAGGTTCAGTTTTAGGCCCAAGAAAGATGGTTCGCCGAGTTATTTCCAAGCCATGCCCAAGGATGAGGGCACAATGGTAGGTTTTGACACTCATGGTTACATCACAACTGTGCCTACACTAGACTTCACTGTGTCAGGTGAACCTATGCGTAGTGCAACAGAGCTTCGTCAGAACTTTGCAAAGGCGGATGACGAAACACAAAAAAGTATGATCACTGACCTGTATGGTGCATATGATGAAGACATCCACAACATCATGCGCAACAAGATCAAAGAACACGCAGATCCATATACACATCACATCACAGCAGCCGAAAGTGTGTTTGCTGATCTAAACACGCTGTATGAACACAAGCAATTCGATACTGCAACAGTGTTAGAACATGCAAATAAAATTGTAGATCGTATAAACAGCATACCAGTTGTGGAAACACTGGACTACTTGGATCCAAATGATGTGATGGACAGCATAGTTGCTGTGCCAGGTGTTGGCACAATGAGCATCAGAGGACTAATGAGCAACATCTTGGAAAAGATGAAAGAGCTCACTGCCATGGCCGACAAAGGCACACCCACTGCATTCCGTGACATCAAGTACAGAATGGATTCAAACATCATTGGTGTGATGATGGATGCACTGGTGAATGCATTTGATGACATAGAAAACATAAGACGCAAAGGCGGCACAAACAGCAAGAGCATTCCGAAGGATGTGTTTGACAGTGTGTTACACATGCACGAAGCATGGAGTGCAAAGTACAAGCGCAGTATCAACTGCAACAATCCAAAAGGATTCTCACAACGTGCGCACTGTGCTGGCCGTAAAAAGACTGAAGGCTTAATTAAAGAAGATGAAGAATTTTTATATGGAGATTGTCCTATATTTGCAATTGCACTTAGTCGTATGAGTGGACTTCCTTTAAAAGCAATGCTTGATTATAGTGACGAGTTAGATACTACAGTTCTTGTACATGCTTTTGTAGGATATAAAGACGGATTAGTTATAGATGCAAGTGGTGTTAGAAGTATAGAAAGTATAGAAGACGATTATCCTGTTGAGGATGATCCTTATGTAACAGATATAAGTGAAAAAGATTTGCTTGCACTTGGATATGATGGAAATTGTCCTACTATGGATAGTGCAAATGCTCATGCTGAAAAAGTATTAGCAGATATTAAAGAAGTATCAGAAGCCAAACGTATTGCCCGTAAAAAAGGACAAAAAGCAAACAGTAAGAAGCACAGTGATCTATACACAGATGAAAATCCAAAAGGCACAATACAAGGACTAAAGTTTGCAACAGTTAAAGATGCAGAAGCAAGTGTAAACAAAATTAAAAACAGTGGCAAGACACATGCACACAAAATACAAGCCGCAGTTGCTATGGAACAAAGAGCCAAGGCCGCAGATAAAAAATCTGCTGCGGCAGTATATAGACGTTACATCAACGCTATGAAAAAGAAAACAGACGAAACAAAAGAAGCACCTCCTGGCACATATTTTACAAAAAGTGGCAACTTGGTAAAAGGCAAACTTACAAAAGATGCCAAAGAACGTGGTGCAAGACAAACAGATCCAAAAGACAAACAGAGGTCTAAAGTGCCAGCAGTATCGCAGTACAATGAACAAACACTACATGAATATGTGTTCCAAAGTATTCCACTGCGTGTGTTAGACAACTTGAGCAGTAGAAAAGACAACAAGCCTTTCCCAATAAAAACTGGTGACACACCAGATGAAGTGTTTAATGTGACACCAGAGATTGCTCGAAAGTTTATGAATGTGTACTATCAGAAAGAACCTGAAGTACAAAAAGCCATAGACAAAACACTAAACAATCCTCGCAAGTTTATTGAACTGTTTACTAATATTATGCTTGGCAAAAAAGTAAGTGGTGCTGCACCCACTGATATTGCCCCAGACAAACTCACTGCTGATGTCAATGAGGCAGGTGTTGGAATTATTACCAAACAGAACGCTACCAAGGATGCTCCTATAGGCAGTGAGTATAGTAATGTCAAAAAACTAGGCCTTGGGTCTGGTAAGCCCAAACTTCACGATAAAAAAGCAACTAAGAACAGTGATCCAAACACACTGTTTAACTTAGGGCTTGCAGAAATATACACACCACTGGCTATCGCTATAATGGAAGGTGGACACAGTTTACCTGAACTAGACGAAGACATGGCAGGCTTTTTAGATAATATACTTGCTAAAAAAAAGACAGATACTACACCTAAGACAGCAATAGATCAAATCAATACACAGTTAGCAAAACAGCGTAAACAACGTGAAAGCGAACTAAAAGCAAAACTTTACAAACTCACACGTCAAGCCATGAATTTGCCTGCAGGCAGTGAAGAACAACGTCGTATTATTGATGCAATGAATCCTGTGCGTAAGGCCTTAAAGTTAAATCCAATTGCAGAAGCAGTGTCACAGGTAGACATTGATCAACTGGAGCGTTTTGCAGACAAGATGTTTGCAAAGGTAGGCATTGATGTTGAGTTTGGCAGTCACTTTATGGATCGTGTAAATGATGAGCGCAATGGTAAACCCATAACACCTGCAGAGTTGACCAGACTGTTCAAACAAGAATACAAACGCTATGGCAAACCTATTGCACAGATGGGTCCAGAACAACAAGCAGTTATGAAAGATCTACAAACAGACATCAACATTCCATTCATGCTGAAATGGGATGCAGATAACAATGAACTAGATCTTATTGCTAAAACTGTAATGCGTAAAAAAGATTTTAAAACCAGCAACAAAGAATTTGCTGTGGAGAGAGGCGGCATCAACGTGCCATTTGCAAGTGGAAACTTTGCAAGCATAGTACCGCATCGTGCCCTAAAAATAAAGAAACCCACACCAGGGAGGTTGAGTTATGAACAGCCAAAGGATAACAGAAAGCGTAATAACTGAGGAGAACTATGATGAACTATTGCAAAGCAAACTACAAGAACTGGAACACATCGCTGAAGATTTTACGCAAGCACCTAAACCTGGTAGCAGACCCGGCAGTCTAAAACGCAAAGCAGCACAGTATCTAGGCAAAGGTGCTGGCGATAAACTAAGCAAAACAGATCTCAAACGTTTGCGAGCCAAAGCCAACAAAATGAAAAAAAGCACAAAAAAAGCAGAACGTGACAGAGGTAATCAACTAGCAAGACAGGTAAGTTTTGCACACAACATGAAGAAGAAGTAGTATGCAAGAATATAAGTTAAACATAGAGTTACGGCAGATTGGCAAATATGATGTCAATGATTACAGGCTCTTTATTAACAACGAACTTATGTTAGAACGTCCTTGGAATTTACCCAATGGTTATGAATGTCAAAATGTACACATCACATGTAACCTAGCACAAGGCAGTAATGCAGTAAACTTGCAAAATATAAACGGCAACCTTGAGCTAGGTAGAATAAATATAAATGACAAACAAATTAAACATACGAATGGGTATTTTGAATTATGATATTGAGTGAAATTGTAGAACAAAAATTGGCTTGTCCACTTGCTGCAGGAGATCTCGCAGTAAACACTGAGAACAGAGATAGAACTATAAAGCAGTTTAACTATGGTCCACTTAATGTTGATGTTCCTGGCGATTACTGGAAAGACATTGGCGAGTATTGGAACACAACAGAAGAAGCAGCCAAGGCCAGTAACTGCGGTCTCTGTGTGGCATTTGATATTAGCAAACGCATGAAGGATTGTTTGCCTGGTGATACATTTGATGATGATGGAGAACTAGGTTATTGCTGGATGCATCACTTCAAGTGTCACAGTGCAAGAAGTTGTCATACCTGGGCTAAAGGTGGTCCTATTGAAAAAGAAAGTGAAAGTGCTGAATGGCAAGGCAAAGCATTTGGTGCACAGGGCGTGGAAGAAACAACAGCAAGTGGTAATATGGCTACAATAGCAAATCCGCAAGTCACAAATCCTTTTGCATACAGTAGTGCTAAAAAGAAACCAAAGAAACAAAAACCAACTGACAATGCATTGGACATGAAAGGCACAAGTGTGTTTGGCGGTCCCATGCTAAAACGATAAATAACTTATACTATAATATTTGCTTAGGAAATTTTGAAATGGGTAACATTCACGATACTATAAAAAAACTGGACCAAATCTCAGAAGGACATCTAGGAGATATGGCGCATGAAGCCGAAAAGGATCATGAAGTGCAAATGGCACGAAGTGATTGCTTTAAAAGTGCATCATATGCTATTGCTATTCATAAGATGCTTAAAGATGTAAGTGAATTAGAAGGCATCGATGGTTGGGTGGCATCAAAAATTACCAAAGCAGCAGACTACCTGGGCAGTGTCAAACACTACATGGAAGGCGAAATAATGAAGAACGCCGAACTTGCCATTGCAGTAACAAATGCACCTGCAGAGCCACAGCCTTTGCAAATGGACATGCCCGAAGAAAGCGTAGAAGAAACACAAGAAAAAGTACAAGAAGCAGTACAAACAACATTTGACTTTTGGGGTAAAAAATAATGTCAGACTTTTTTTCACTAGTACAAAAACTACATGCAATTGAAGCAAACGAGAAACCTACAACAGTAAACGAAAGTGCACCTGTTGAAGTAAGTTCAGAACGCAAAGAGGTTATGGAAACTGCTAATATTCTTCGTGAACTAGATGCAATCGAAGTCACCCCAAAGTCTGTTGCTGAAGTAAAATCAAACAACATATTCGAAGCAAAAAAAGACGAAGTAGAAGTTGACGTTGAAGAAACAATGCAGAATCGTTTTGCAAAGTTTATGAAAGCAGAACGTGCTGCAGGATCAGACATTGATGTAATGAAGTCAATGATTGATGAAGGCACAGCAGAATATGAGTATGCTGATCGTGCATTTACAAAAATGTCAGAAACAATGGATACGCTAAACACAATGGTTGCAGAGGGCGGCATGCTTGGTCGAAAGATTAACGAAGCAGGTGGCGATGCTGCAGCATTGGAAGAAGTAGCACAAGCACTAAACGTTGCTCGTGAGGCATTGACTCGCGCACACAGTGATGCACTTGGCATCGCACTAGAACAGACTGAGGACTGATCAATGAGAGCCAAGGACTTCACAACCAAGGCAGAATCTCTTACAGAAGAACAGTTTGATGAAGCCGCAGGCAAAAAAGATGCTTGTTATCACAAAGTAAAAAGCCGTTACAAAGTATGGCCCAGTGCCTATGCTAGTGGTGCCTTAGTAAAGTGTCGTAAAGTTGGTGCTAAAAACTGGGGCAACAAAAGCAAGAAAAAATAATGCGTATTGCTGAGCTACATGAGGATTTACCACCACAAGGTCCTGAAGTCACTGTAGGTGATTATACTACCACACATTTTTATATGTGTGGCAGTGCAATTAAAACAGCAGAAACACACTTTGAAAAGCCTGGAATGGAAAAACTAGTACGTTTTATGGATATGATCTATGAACTAGAACGTGTAGTTATGGATACCGGCGAATCAGATGATGACACACATGAATTTGCAGAACAAGTTTACTTTGCTACTATGGAAGCAGCAAGAGAAGCAGGCATAGAAGGCGAAGTTGCAGAGTATCAAATGAAGCATCTTAACAGTATTGTAAAAGGTGATCCAGAGCCAGGCTTTGGGCGTGTTGACTTAGATGAATCAAATATGACAGAAGATCTAAAAGATTGGTTTGGCAAAGGCAAGAAGGGCGGCGCCGGTGGAGGCGGATGGGATCGTTATAATACCAAAGGCGAACGCATAGGGAAATGTGGTGATCGCAAGCCCGGTGAGGGCAAACCCAAATGTTTATCAAAATCAAGAGCAGCAGCCCTCCGTGCCAAGGGTGGCAAAAAAGCCATTGCTGCTGCAGTAAACAAAAAGCGCAGAGACGATCCTAAAAAGAATCGCAAGGGCAAAGCCAAAAACGTATCAAATACAACTCGTAAATACAAGTAAGTATGACAAAACCATTCCTACCTTATTTAGAGACCATGATCTCTAATGCATGCACATTGGCCTGTGAAAACTGTACCAACTACAGTGATTACCACATGAAAGGTAGCATGCGTTATGCAGACTTTGAGCCTGTATTTGATGCATGGAATGAACGCATAGAAATAGACTGCATGGGTTTCATAGGTGGCGAGCCCATGATAAATCCTGAACTTAAAACCTTCATGCGCAAAACACAAGTCAAACTGCAAAAGAGTGTGATGCTGGTAACAAATGCTACACAGTGGCATCGTTGGCCCAACTTCATAGACTTTATCAAAAACATGGGCAGTGTGCATTTAAAGTTCAGTGTGCATCAACCCAATGAACACTACATACATGCTGCAATAAAAAATGTGTTTGATAATGTGGTATGGGATCAAGTGCAATGTGAAGATGATTTTGAACAATACAAAAATGATGATTATAGTTTGATGTTCACAATAGATCGTTGCAATAGATTCACACGTTCATGGCGTGGTACAAACTACTATGATATGAAACCATATGCCAACAATCCCATAGAAGCACACAAAGAATGCAGTCAAACCTATTGTCCGTTGCTGTACAATGGTAGATTGTACAAGTGTAGCAGTGTTGCATTACTACAACAGGTGCTAGGTGATCACTATTTGTTAGATGATGCTGATTGGCAACCTTATTTACAATACAATGGTGTGGGCATTGAAGACAGTGACAAAGACATACAGGCTTGGATCAACAACTATGCAAAGCCACACAGCATTTGTAGAATGTGTCCTACATTTGAAGATCAACCTTTTTACACACATTGGGATAAGGTACAAACTAAATAAATACAGTATAGGAGTTTGAAATGCGACTAAATGAATTTGTTGAAGATAATACAGAACTTACTTTCGAAGATGATGATCAGTTTTTCGAGGAGTTTGGATATCTTGGATACAGCATTGACGAAGCAGAGACGTTTGAGGCAGAGTATCAAGGTCGCAAAGTAAAACTAAACAAACCTATGCAAGGCGATGTTAAGAAGTTTAAAGTTTATGTTAAAGATCCTAAAACTGGCAACGTTAAAAAAGTCAACTTTGGCCATGGCGGTAGCAGCGTCAAAGGCAAAGCAATGAGAATCCGTAAATCTAATCCAGCGGCTCGTAAGAGTTTCAGAGCTAGACACAATTGCGACAATCCAGGACCGAAGACTAAAGCACGTTATTGGTCATGCCGTAAATGGTAAAAGGATTTGTTTGATGTCTATGTTTCTTCGCTGGTGGCTAATATTTTGTATTAGTATTGCAGCATTTTTTACTTTGTATATCTTTGGTTTTATTGATGCATTAATAGCAAAAGATACCACACGACTAAGTTTTGGTATTATTACAATTTATTTTATTGCTAGTGGATTTACAGGTTGGATCACATACAATAAAACCAAAGGCAAAAAACAAGGTGCTAACATCAATATAGGTTGGTTTATCACAGAACTATTGCTTGCAATGGGCATGATTGGTACTGTGATTGGATTTATTCTCATGCTCGGAGGTAGTTTTGAAAGTCTCAACGTAGCAGACACTGGCAGTGTAAAAACTGCACTTACAGACATGGCATTGGGCATGAGCACAGCATTGTACACAACACTTGTGGGTTTGGTGTGCAGTCAGTTGTTAAAGGTTCAATTGGTCAATGTCGAAGAAGGATAAACAAAAATTTAAAAGCAGCATAGGCTTTACTGACCTACTGTTCAATCTTGTGATTGGATTTGTGTATCTTTTTGTGATTGCTTTCATACTGATAAATCCTATATCCAAAAAAGGTGATGTTGAAAAAAAAGCAGACTTTTTGATCAGCATTGAATGGGATCACTATCTCAATGATGACATTGATCTGTGGGTTAGAGATCCTGCAGGCAACACAGTTGCATTTATAAACAAACAAGCAGGATTAATGAATCTAGAGAAAGATGATTTGGGTTTCAATGGTGATGAAGTTCGCATGGGAAACATAACAAAAACAGTACAGCTCAACAGAGAAGTTGTTACATTGAGAGGTATCATTGCTGGCGAGTATCAGGTGATGGCACATGTATACAACAAACTTTACACAGTACACAACGGAAAACCTACAAAAGACTTGCCCGGAACAATCACTGTGCAAGTTATTAAAATCAATCCCTACAACGAAGTGTTCATCAGTAAATATCCTTACAGTGAGGCTGGACAAGAAATAAGTCTTGTGCGATTTAAATTAAGCGAAGATGGTGACTGGTTAGGACACAACACACTGGAAAGCAGTATCATCAGCAACGGCCAAGTAGATGCCACCAGACCAAGAGGAGCATACGACCCATATTAAATTTTGACTTACAACTTGTGCCTTTCTTTTTGAGCATGGCAACACTCACAATCATAGTGTTGGCCATTGGCATACATTTTTGGCGTAATGCTGTTGTGATGGCAATAGTGATACCACTGAGCATGTTTTGTGCTTTCACTGGATATAACACCATTGTAAACACGTTGGGGTATCCAATACAGCAAACCATTCCAAATGAAGCACTGTATTTGTATCATGTTGAAAGTATAGATGGCGAGCAATTGTATGTGTATGCAATAGAACCAGATAAAGTGCTACCAAAAAACTTTCGCATACCAGCAACTGATCAAAATCGCAGCACAATGAGTGAAGCAAAAAAGCGCAGTGGTCGTGGAATAAAACAGGTGTTGCGTGGCAACACAAACAGTACACAATACGGTGTACTCAATCCAGGTGAATATCTTACATATGATTTTAAGATTGACAGCCAGGGTTTAAAGTCATATAATAAGTAAACTTAAATAGGAGACATACATGGATCGTGTATTCAATAGTGAGGAAAAAGCAAAACTCACACAATTGGTCAACGAAGGCTTGACTGTAATGCAAGAAGTAGATGACCTCAACGAAGGTTTAAATGACACAATCAAAGCAATTGCGGACGAAATGCAAATCAAACCCACTGTGCTGAAAAAAGCAGTGCGCACAGCATACAAAGCAGACTTTGATAAAACAAGCGACGATTATGCTACACTGGAGAACATTCTTGCTACAGTGGGCAAGATTTAATGCATCGTCTGAGAAAATACAAATACACACGCAAAATTTACAAATTTTTTAGAAACAGTTACAGACTGAGTCCACTTGCATTTTGGTGTGAAATGGTCGAAACACTGATGCTGGTCACAGCAAGTGCCATACTCAGCATCACAATACTTGATCCCAATGGTTGGCAATTTGTACCACTGTATTTAATAGGTAGCATTTTGGGTGTGATTTCAACTATAATAAGAAGAGCAGCATTTGCAGTGATCTTGTGTGCATGGTTCACTGTGATGAATTTGATTGCACTAGTACAACTATATGGAGCTCTTTGATGAGTTATGTAGACGCTTGGTTTGACAGACAACAAGATCGAATACATGTTGTAGAACGTGTTGACGGTCGGCGTGAGTATAGAGAATATCCTGCTAATTATGTATTCTACTACAATGATCCACGTGGCAAATTTAAAAGCATATATGGTGATCCTGTGAGTAGATTCAGCACACGCAATGGCAAAGAGTTCCAAAAGGAACTTAAAATGCAAGGCAAAGATGGGCTTTGGGAAAGTGATATCAATCCAATCTTTCGTTGTTTAGCAGACAACTACAGAGGTGCAGAAGCACCTAGACTGCAAACAGCATTTTTTGATATTGAGGTAGACTTTGACAAAATCAGAGGCTACAGTCCTACAGATGATCCGTTCAATGCTATCACTGCAATTAGTGTGTATATGGACTGGACAGATCAACTTGTAACACTGGCTGTGCCACCCAGCGGCATGACCATGACTACTGCCAAGGAACTGTGTGCTAGATTTGACAACACATACTTGTTTGACAGCGAAGCGGAAATGCTCAAAGTGTTTTTGGATCTTATTGAAGATGCAGATGTGCTAAGTGGTTGGAACAGTGAAGGATATGATATTCCGTACACTGTGAACCGTGTGACAAGAGTTCTCAGCAAAGATGACACACGCAAGTTTTGTTTGTTTGGGCAGTTGCCAAAGAAGCGTACATTTGAACGCTTTGGTGCAGAAAACATCACATTTGATTTGCATGGCAGACAACATTTGGACTACATGCAACTGTATCGCAAATACACCTATGAAGAGCGTCACAGTTACAGTTTAGATGCCATTGGCGAGTATGAATTAGATGAACGCAAGGTTGCATATGAAGGCACACTGGATCAGTTATACAATCAAGACTTTGAAAAGTTTATTGACTACAACAGGCAAGATACTGCACTGCTAAAAAAACTGGATGACAAACTGAAGTTTATTGACTTGGCCAATGTGTTGGCACATGAAAACACAGTGCTGTTGCCCACAACAATGGGTGCAGTTGCACTCACAGAACAAGCCATCATTAACTTTGCACATGACCAGGGTATGGTTGTGCCCAACAGAAAACAGCATGAAGGCAACACTGCGGCTGCTGGTGCATATGTTGCATTTCCTAAAAAAGGTTTGCATGACTGGATTGGTAGCATGGACTTGAACAGTCTGTATCCCAGTGTGATCCGCGCACTCAACATGGGTCCAGAAACTGTGGTAGGACAACTGCGTCCTACAATGACTGAGAACAGCATCAAGCAGTTGATGGATCAAAAGAAAAGTTTTGCTGATGCATGGGAAGGACAGTTTGGATCAAAAGAATATCTTGCTGTGATGGCCATGGAACGTGGTACAGAAATTACAATTGATTGGGAGTCAGGCGGCGAGGATGTGTGCAGTGCATATGATGTGTGGCGTTTGGTGTTTGACAGCAACCAGCCATGGACGCTGAGTGCAAACGGCACAATCTTTACATATGAGAAAAAAGGCATCATTCCAGGACTGCTAGAACAATGGTATGCAGAACGCAAGGTGCTACAAAAGAATGCCAAAGACACACAAGGTGTAGACAATGATCAATTTGTGTACTGGGACAAACGGCAACTTGTAAAGAAGATTAACTTGAACAGTTTGTATGGTGCTATTCTTAATCCTGGTTGTAGATTCTTTGACAAGCGCATTGGGCAAAGCACAACACTCACAGGACGTAGCATTGCCAAACACATGAGTGCCAAGTGCAATGAACTGCTCACAGAAGAATATGATCATGTTGGCAAGTGTGTGATCTATGGAGACACAGACAGTGTGTACTTCAGTGCATGGCCTGTGATCAAAGATCAAGTGGGCAATGGCACAATGAAGTGGGGCAAGGATGAATGCATTGCACTGTATGATCAATTGGGTGCCGCAGTCAATGAAACGTATCCTGCGTTTATGGAACGTGCGCATCACTGCCCCAGGCACTTGGGAGAGATAATTGCCAGTGGTCGAGAGATTGTGGCCACAAAAGGACTGTACATCACCAAGAAACGTTATGCAGCATTGGTAATAGACAATGAAGGTTTCCGCACAGACACAGATGGCAAGCCAGGTAAAGTAAAAGCAATGGGATTGGATCTCAAGCGCAGTGACACACCCAAAGTCATGCAGGACTTTATGAGCGAGTTGCTGTTGGAAGTGCTAACAGGTGCAGGTCCCGAGCATGTGATTGAACGCATCAAAACATTTAAGATAGAGTTTCATGAACGCCCAGGCTGGGAAAAAGGCACACCCAAACGTGTTAACAATCTCACCATGTACAGCAAACGTGAAGAACGTGAGGGCAAGGCCAACATGCCAGGACATGTGAGAGCAGGCATGAACTGGAACACACTCAAACGCATGAACAGTGACAAGTACAGTGAACCTATCATTGATGGCATGAAAACTATTGTGTGCAAACTCAAAGCCAATCCATTGGGTTGGACCAGCATAGGCTATCCAACAGATGCCACACACTTGCCAGATTGGTTTAAAGCACTGCCCTTTGATGACAGTCTAATGGAAGCAACTATTGTTGATCAAAAGATTAGTAACTTGTTGGGTGTGCTGGATTGGGATTTAAAAGCAAACACCAACACAGCAAGCACATTTGACAGCCTTTTTAGTTTTGAATAAAGTACGCACATAAATACTGCAAGTAGGAGCAGTATAGATGAGTCTGGCAGACAAAATTAATCAACTCAGTCTTATCAAAAACAAGTTTTCTGACCTGGGCGAACATACTGCACATGATGTAAAACAATTCAAATCTGAATATGATGTTGTTGATCATTATAGAAAAATGTTTAAAGACAGAGATAATTTTGACAAACTTGTAGATCTAAATCTTCAAATAACAAGTTTGCTTGCACAATATCATGCCACCAGCAAAAAAGTCAAACAGCAAATAAACACAGTGATCCACAGCAAAGAACGTGGAATACTACAGTATGATTATAATAGGTACAACCAACAAACTGTTGAACAATCATTATTGGACATTAGAGATGAAAACATCAGCAGGAAATTTGTTGAATTACTTTGTAGTGTAATCCACAACATCAGTGACTGGCGATTTGCAGGATGTGTCATCAATCCTATAGATTCACGATTCATTGAGAAAATGCTTGCCAGTGAGCCCTTGTACATTGTTAGCAACAATGATGTATGTATCAAAAGAGTTAGAAAAAAATTAAATGATTTCTATGCAAAACAAAGATTGAGAACATACAATCGTATTAAGGAGTTGCCTAGACAATTGGGATTGACTGTGTGTGTTAATCAATTTGAATACATGCCATTGGATGAGCAAGGCGATGTCATGCAACAGATTTATAAACACACACTGCCCGGCGGACAAATGCTAATTACATACAATGACTGTGATCAAAGAGCCAGTTTAGAACACACACTGGAAGGTTTACGCTTTTACAGCACAAAAGAACTTACATTGGGCAAAGCATTTAGCATAGGATGGGATGTTGTAAAAACTGAAACAACAAACAATGGTGTGTGGAACTGTGCTATACTACAAAAGCCAGGTGAATTACACAGTATCAAAACCAGTGCACCAATGGTAGAAAATATCCTAGCAAAATAATTTTATTGACTTCTACACATTTTCTAAATACAATATACATAACATAACAAAAGGACTTATCAATGAAAGATTATTTACTTGACATTGTTCAGCATACGCACAACCTTGGCTTTATTGACCTAGTCAAAGTCACAGGCAATGACAAATCAACAAAAATTGAAGGACTTGCAGAAGACCGCAGTGTTATACTGCAAGCCGAAACACATGCTCCAGTTGCAGACTTTATTGGCACATTTGGCATGCCCAACTTGGATAAGCTCAGCATCATCTTGAAGATTCCTGAGTATCAAGAAAATTCTAAGATCAGCATCAACACACAAGAGCGCAATGGTGCAACAGTACCTGTTGGCATTCACTTTGAAAATGCAAATGGCGACTTTGTGAATGACTATCGTTTTATGGCCAGTGAAATTGTTAACGACAAACTAAAAAGTGTTACAATGAAAAGTGTGCCATGGAGTGTGGACTTTGAACCCAGTGTTGCCAGTGTGCAACGCTTTAAGTTCATGATCAGTGCCAACAGTGACGAAACTACATTTATTGCTAAAACAGAAGGCACAGACTTAAAGTTTTACTTTGGTGATCAAAGCACACACGCAGGCAACTTTGTGTTCCAACATGATGTTGGTGGTGAACTCAAACGTGGTTGGGCATGGCCTGTAGAACAGGTATCAAAGATTTTGAGTCTGGCAGGTGATACACGCATCAAGTTCAGTGATGATGGTGTGGGTGAGATCACTGTAGACAGTGGACTTGCTGTGTATCGTTATTTGCTTCCAGCACAAAGCAAGTAATGGACAATAGATGGCAACACAAAGGTCATCCACGAGGACAACATTTGCTTAGTCCTTGTGGTGATCTTGCTGTTGTTTGTATACCAAAGTGCAGTAGCAGTTACTGGCAAACTTGGCTAAGTCAAAATAATTGGACCATGCATCATGACAATCGCATAGAAAAACATGTGCATGTGTTGTGTTGTTTGCGAGATCCAGTTGATCGTTGGGTTGCAGGTATCAGTGAATATCTTGATAGATATTGGAATAATGATAATGACATCAAGTGTCAAGCAACACTGAAACTGATACAGGATAGAGTTATCTTTGACGATCACACAGAAGTACAGCACTATTTTTACAGTGTGTTTCCACACAACAGCATGACTTTTTTCCGGTATGACAACACCAAAAGTGTATGGGATGCTATAGAAAAATGGACAGGCATACCTGTTCCACCATACAAGTATCTACACAATCCAATTAACTTCACAGATGATCCTGTGAATAACAAAAGAAAAGCATGGAAAAATTGGATACTTGACAATAGTGATCTAAATAGTATAAAGTTATATTATGATACACATGATCAAGAAACGTACAGGTTATTGAGTAAAATAGATGAACGACAATCTAACCAATAAACAAAATGATTACGCAGTGTTCTTGCCAGCATTGAGCAGTTTCTATGGCACTTATGTGGGCAAGCAACGCTTTGATCAATACGTGGATCAAAATCGCATACCTACACATTTGCAAGGCACAGCACTGGAAGCAATGAACTGGCTCAGTGACAAAGGTGTATTTGAATACAAATGGACACTGTACAGTGCAGGACATGCTGATCTAGATACAACACGTCACAGTCCAAAAGATGATATGGTTCGTGACACTGAAAAAATGAACAGAGATGGCAACATACTGGTAGGCGACAGTGGAGGCTTCCAAATTGCCAAAGGTGTATGGGAAGGAGACTGGCGTGCAGGTGCAACCTGTGCCAATGCTGACAAGAAACGCAAACAAGTGTTGACTTGGTTAGACAGTTACTTTGATTACAGCATGGGTTTGGACATACCCAGTTGGGTTGTGCATGATGAAAAAGCCAGTCGCAACAGTTGCATCACACAAGTGCATGAAGCAGTAGAAGCAACCAAGTTCAACAACGAATACTTTATTGCCAATCGCAAAGGCAAAGAAAATGGTGGCACAAAATTCCTAAATGTTCTACAGGGTGATAATCATCAAAATGCACATGAATGGTATGACCAAGTAAAACACTACTGCGATGACACACAGTACCCAACCAATCACTTTGATGGATGGGGCATGGGTGGACAAAACATGTGTGACATTCACCTCATACTTGAACGCATTGTACATCTACACTATGATGGACTGCTACAAAGCGGCAAGCATGACTGGATGCACTTCTTGGGAACTTCAAAACTGGAGTGGGCAACATTGCTCACAGATGTACAACGTGCAGTAAGAGCAAACTACAATCCTACGCTGACAATAAGTTTTGATTGTGCAAGTCCTTTCCTTGCCACAGCAAACGGACAAGTGTACACCAATGTGGTCACTGAACATGATCAAAAGTGGGTATATCGTATGTCACCAACTGCTGATGACAAAAAGTATTTCAATGACACAAGACTGTATCGTGATGGTTGTATCACAGATGGTATCCACACCATATGGGAAGACAGCCCAATCAGTGAACACATGCGAATGATGGACATCTGTCATTATGGACCTGGCATGCTAAACAAGATTGGCAAGGAAGGCAAGACTTCATGGGACAGTTTTAGTTATGCACTGTTGATGGGTCATAATGTTTGGACACACATCAACGCAGTACAAGAAGCAAACAGACAGTATGATGCAGGTGTTATGCCCGGCATGTTGTGGTCAAATACACAACGTTTTCGTGACATTGTAAATGATGTTTTTAGTGCGCCTACCAAGGAGAAATCACTTGACATCATTGCTAAGAATAGTATATACTTTATGGACATTATAGGTACAAGAGGCTTTAAAGGTAAAAAGACTCAAAACGCTACTACACAGTTTAACAATTTATTCACAGAGGTGTGATATGGACTTAGAAGATCGTATCTTGTATTTGGAAGACAGACACGCTAGGTTAAGCAAAAGCACAGACAAACTAGAAGGTGAACTCAAACAAAAGTTTGACAGTGGCAAAGATCAGAAACTAAAAGAACTAAAAAAACTTAAACTATCAATCAAAGATGAACTCACAGATTTGCAAAATGTTGATAGTACATTATTTGCATCCACACCAAAGACAATGCACTAATGGATCGCAAAGGACATGATAATGTTGTCTACTTTGTAGGCAGCGAAGTTGAGTTTACTCCAGCATACAGTATGCGCACATTATTTGTTGTTGGCATACAAGATGCAGATGAGATCATACGCACTGCTCAAAAGCATGAATGTAGACACATTTACTTGGGTGCTAATCAAAGTTTTGAACCCAGTGATGATTGGGATATTCTTGTAAAAAACATTGTAAAACACAAAGACTTCATGGTAACACTGGACTTTGATGTTGTTCATTGTGAGTGGGTGTTAGAAGGTGGTTATGATGAACATGACAACTTTATCAGTATGATAAGCGTCAAAGTTCCTTACATCAAACAGTTTAACTACAATGCTTGTATCAAAGTTGATGACAAAGACTTTCAATCAAGCAATCCAGGTGTATGGACACATCGTGTGCATGATTTACAAAATACCAATGTGTTTACTCCGTGGTCTAAATACACACAAGACAAAGTTATAGAAAGCGATATCCAGTTCGAGCAGCGCATCAAAGGACTGGGTTATGAGGATTACATGCGCGAACGCCAATGGAGAGAAGACAATGGCTAAAAGATATTTTCGAGTGACTATTCATGGTTATGGTGGTGAGATTGTTTTAGGACGTCTCACAGAAGAACAGTATGACTTTTGGCAACCATTTGAAGAAGAACAAATTGTTGCACATGCTATGTGGGATCCATATGAAGAAAATGATGAGAATCCTATCTATGATGATGAAGATCCACGCTGGTTAGGACAGTGGTATGAATTGGATGACATTGAACATGTCAATGGTGCTGATGCAGGCAGTGCATATATCACCATTGACGAAGTAAGCAGTGCAGAATATGATGCCAAGCATGTTGCTGATGTGTTAGAGAGCACCAGTTGGGAAGACTTCAAGGAAAAGTACAAACCAAAACTTACTGAGACTGTAATTGATCTAGATGAAGTACTTTATCCTAACGGGTTTTACGATGAAGATGATGCTGATGGTGAAGAAGGTGACCCAAAACCACTGGACAATGGAGATATTCCAACACCTTATGTGTTCTTTGGTATGAGCAGTGAAAAAGGCCAATTTGGATTGTATCCAATTGAAACAGACGGAGAACTTGACATTAGTGCGCTAGAGTTTTATACTACACAAGTACCTCAAAGCGATAACATTCTCGAACTGACTGCTTACAAAGATCAAGATGTTTGCAACGATGGTGGTGACACAAACGGAAAAGGTTACTACGCACAGGTATGGGATTGGTAAAATGGAAGATATTGATAACGCAACACTAGAAATGATGAGGCAAGCAGCAGTGCAACAGCATACACAATCAACAAGCAAACGCATGATTTGGGTAACATTTCAAAAAGAAGGTATTCACAAGTATCCTGCTGCACTAGATGATCCAAAACTAGCAACAGGAGATTGGGATGATGTATCGTTCCTTGGCTATCCTCATCGTCATATGTTTCACTTCCGGGTGTCAATTGAGGTGTTCCACGATGATAGAGAAATCGAATTCATCCAGTTCAGTAGATGGTTGCAAAGACTGTACAGTGTGGGAACGGGCGATCAAGACAGCAAAGCCGAGCATACAGTGCTTGCGCTCGATTACAAGTCCTGTGAAATGATTGCAGACGATCTGTTTGCACAAATTAACAACAAGTACCCTGGCCGTGAGGTACACATTGAAGTCAGCGAAGACAACGAGAACGGCGCTGTTGTCAAATATAACATTAAAACCTAAAGGGAAAACAATGAGTATCAAATATAATCGCGATGCATATCGCAAAGTGTTCGATGATCTTGATGACTACCTACGCTTTTGTAAAGTGTTTGGTCATGCTTATGATCCAGCGGCGCTGTATAACACAGAAGATCCAAACTATGCCACTTACAGTGCGTTTAAAAGTGGCACCCGCATCAGCAACAACTGGATGCGTGATGCAAAACGTAACGGACGCAACATCTTTGTGCGTTAGGAGAAAACATGCGTAAACTATTTTATATGGGTCTTGAGCCTTACGAAGGACGCTATACACTACAGTTACAAGACTGGAGTGAAGCAGTGTTTAAGAAACGTGGTATTGATTATGTTGTTGTTCCTGGTACAACCATAGACAATACTAAAAGTATCAGTGTAGGACAAGTGCTTGATGCACATGGGCGTTCATACTTTGGTATGAGCCAACTTATGAATCTTGTGCAGATGATGCGCAATGGGGAATGTACAGGTGAAGATGCAGTGTTCTTTGAGGACATGTTCCAACCAGGCATTGAAAGTTTGCCATACATCATGTGTCAGATTCCAGAAGGACAACGTCCCACAATCTACTTGCGTTGTCTAGCACAAGCAGTAGATCCAGATGACTTTGTGCATGTATGGGGTATGAGCAAGTGGATGAGTTTGTATGAACAGATGTGCAACGAGATTCCTAATGTACACATACTTGCAACCAATGAAGAAATGGTTGCACACATGCGTATTGCAAATTGGTCGGCGCCTATCTACAACATCAGTGGATTAAGTTTTGGCAAAGCAGAAGTACAAAGTCGTGTCAACAACAGCATCAAGCCATGGAACGAACGTGCAAACAGAGTAGTATTTGCAGCACGTTTTGATCAAGAGAAGCAGCCAGACTTTTACATGGACTTGATTCAAATGATACACAACGTTACTCCACACATCGAATGTGCAGTGCTGAGTGGTGGTCCATTGCGCAGTAACAATGACAAGTATTTGTACCGTGCATTGAAAATGAAACAGCAAGGACTGCTAACAATCTGTGAAGATTTGCAAAAAAATGACTACTACAATATTGTAAACGACAGTAAGGTGTTGTTCAATTGTGCATTACAGGACTGGGTGTCAAACACTGTCAGTGAAGCAGATGCACTAGGTTGTAATGTGGTGTATCCTGCATATCGCAGTTTCCCAGAAACATTTGCAAACGATCACACAAGGCTGTATGTGCCATGGAACAAAAGCGATGCCATGGACAAGATCATGAATGCAATTGAAGCACCCAGTCACAACATGGGCAAGATCAGTGATTGGACTGATGGTACTATTGACCGTATGATTGATATCATGCAAGGCAAAGGCGAACAATGGTTGCGCAGTGGCAATAGATACAGAGACCATGTAGCAGGAGAAAAATATTGAGAATATTAGTAACAGGAGCCGGTGGTTACATCGGCTCTCAGACTTGCAAACTTCTAACACAACAAGATCACGAAGTTATAGCCTATGATGTCAATGATATTCCACACAAATACTACAAGACACAAGTAAAAAAGTGTTACAGTCTTATAGACACATACATGTTGGAAACAGTTGATGCAGTTGTGCATGTGGCAGCAACCAGTCTGGTTGGGCCTAGCATGAAAGATCCAGCACTGTATTACAGAAACAACATTGCCCACACACTCCAACTGTTGGAACGTTGTTTGGCAGCCAAAATGAAAACATTTGTATTTGCATCAAGTGCAGCCTGTTACGGTGAACCTGAGGAGGATGTGTGTCACGAAAGCATGGCCAGTGAGCCTTGTTCACCATATGGGTGGAGCAAAAAAATGATGGAAACCATACTGCAAACCTACTATGATGCATATGGATTCAACAGTGTTAGTTTGCGGTTTTTCAATGTAGCAGGCGCAGACAGTGATGGCGAAATGGGACAAGCAGCAAATGGCACACACATTATTGCAAAAGCCATAGAGCGCACCATAGCAGGCAAAGGGTTTGTACTCAATGGCAATGACTTTGACACACCCGACGGAACTTGTGTGCGAGATTATGTACATGTCGAAGATGTTGCACAAGGTATACTAAATAGTATTGAACTGCTGCAAAGAGACAGCGGTGCTTACACATTCAACCTAGGTGGCAAAAGAGGCTACAGTAATCTTGAAATTATAAACACTATAAACGAACACACTCCATTGAGCATTGACATCGAATATGGTCCAGCTCGAGCAGGAGATCCAGGTAGTTTAATCAGTGATCCTTCGGCCGCAAATACTATGTTGAATTGGAAAGCAACACACAATTTAGACAGCATTGTGAAAACAGCATACAATTGGTACACAAAAGAGGAAGTATCTTGAACATTGCATTCATTGGCTGCGGCAAACTAGGCATGCCATGCGCAGAAGAAATAGCAACAGCAGGACACACAGTAACAGGATATGATCCTGCTAGTGTTAATAGAGACGGAACATTTTTCAATCTCAATGGACTGGTTGATCTAAAGCACAGTATTGCAGAGGCAGTGAAGTTCGCAAAGATTGTATTTGTTGCTGTGCCTACTCCGCATGATACAGACTATGATGGTCGTGCACCTACTGCACATTTAGAACCAAAAGACTTCAGTTACGACATTGTAAAAGATGTACTGCGTGAGTGTGATGCAGTAATGAATCCTGCACAAATGATTGTGCTTATTAGCACAGTATTACCTGGCACAGTTCGCAGAGAACTAGAACCTCTTGTTACTAACACACGTTTTGTATACAATCCATATCTTATTGCAATGGGCAGTGTTGCATGGGACTTTGTTAATCCTGAAATGGTTATGATTGGCACTGAAGATGGTGATGAAACAGGTGATGCAAAGGAACTAGTAAACTTTTATAAAACAGTTATAAAGAACAATCCACGTTATGAAATTGGAACGTGGGATGAATGTGAATGTATCAAAGTGTTTTACAATACATTTATCAGTACAAAGATTGGACTGGCAAACATGATACAGGATGTTGCAATGAAACAGGGCAATATCAATGTTGATGTGGTCACAAATGCATTAGCAAAAAGTACCAAACGAATTATGGGACCACAGTATATGACTGCTGGGATGGGTGATGGTGGTGCATGCCATCCACGTGACAATATTGCCCTACGCTATATGGCACAGGAACTAGACTTAGGTTATGACATTTTTGATGCTATCATGAATGCCCGTGAAATACAAGCACACAACTTAGCAAAATTTTTAGTAGCACAAGCAAAGGAACACAATCTACCTGTGCTTATCCACGGCGTAGCATACAAGCCGGATGTGCCTTACAAAGATGGCAGTTACAGTTTGTTAGTTGCACACTACTGTGAACAGTTGGGTTACTATCCTATACTGGTAGATCCACATACACATCCACAACGAGGGCCATTTACTGCAGTGGCATTGCTTGCACACAATGCAAACGTTACATACAAATATATGAGTGAACAAACACAAGACTTATACTGCTTGCTTAGTGAAGGCAGCATTGTAGTTGATCCATGGAGGCAATACAAAGATGACAGATATAAAGTCATCCATTACGGAAACACACGACAACTGGCATAGAGGTCATATTGAACCTTTTTGGTCAAAACAGAGTTACAGTCAACTTAACTATAGTTTAGAAAGTTTTAACAATCCAAGTGACATAATGAAGTGGAAGCGCCAAGGCTATGTACATCCACAAAGTCACTACACTGGTATGCTGTGTGACATGCGTAAACCACAGCCTGTGTGGAATAGCAGTATTGTTCAATGGTTTGAAGATACTTACAATGTTAAAGATGTTGGCACCAGTTATTATCGCATGGGCACAGGTGTGATTCTCCCCTCACACAAAGACACATACAAAAAATATAGAGAACTGTTTGGTGTGAGACTAAAAGACTGTGTGCGTGTGGTTGTGTATCTTGAAGATTGGCGCAGTGGACACATAAGTGAAGTAGATGGTGTCCCTGTTACTGATTGGCGTGCAGGTGACTACACATTTTGGGAAAGTGACACTCCACATTTGGCAGCAAATATTGGCACAGATAAAAGATACACGCTACAACTAACAGGACACAGATAAATGGTACAAAAGTTTAATCAAGCAGGCATAGCATGCGTATGCTCAGATTCCATGAATATAGCAATAAGAAAAAGTATGAATCTTCCTCAGGATCAAATACTAACTATACCACCAAAATGGTTTGATGCAAATCGTGCTTGTACTAAACTAGCACCAGGATGGGGAGCAAAAGCA
>Ga0181393_1000031_pt1 | contig 37997 bp, 42 predicted proteins | sample 16SPOviralmetaG_FD_130122 | JGI IMG/M metagenome (GOLD analysis project Ga0181393, IMG submission 130122) | Marine viral communities from the oligotrophic San Pedro Time Series (SPOT) site, San Pedro Channel, CA, USA - 16 SPOT_SRF_2010-10-21 | ecosystem: Environmental > Aquatic > Marine > Strait...
TTACAACAGCAAGTAGTATTAGTGCAGGAGCTATAAGAGCTTTAATAACAAAAATAGGATAATCAAATTAAATGGCAATAATATTTAAAGATGCTATAAACGTAACAGGGAACAGTACATTCACTTCGAGTGTAACTGTTTCCGCAACGTTAACAGCTGATACCGTAGTAGCAAGTAGCCAGCTCACCGCTGAAGGCGATGTAGACTTTAATAACGCAAGCATTGAAGGACTAAGTGCTACTGATGTTAATCTTGGTGGTGGTATAAGCGGAGTTAAATATTATTATGCACCAGGATCAAGTTCTGGAAGTTTTGTACAAAAAGCTGTGACCTTAAGTAATGGTATAGTTACGAACTGGGCCACTTAACAATTAAATTTAATAATATGAAATATAGAGATAAACAAAGGTTTTTAGAAAAAGAAGATTTAGAAAAAGTAAAAGTACTTCAAGTTAGATTAAAAGAAGTTACTCAAACAGTGGCTGCTGTAACTGTAGCCTATGAAAGACAAAAGCAAGAGCTATTAAAAATGTTTGATGAAGAAGCTAACTTAAAAAAGTTTCTTGAGAAAAAGTATGGTGATGTTAGTATAGATGTTAGTAACGGATCTATTAAAGCAAATAATGTGCATGATCACCCAGAGGTAGATATGCATGACCCAAGCAAAGGACTAGACTCAGGATCTGGTAGTGGTTCAGGAGAAGGTACAAACTGGGGAGGATGATACCTAAAATAATTCACCAGCTTTGGATAGGTCCAGATCCTATGCCTCAGCACTGTGTAGAGTTCTGTAAAGAAATGAAAGAAATGAATCCAGAGTTTGAACATAAACTTTGGGGTAATGAAGTATTACAAGAATTTAAAGAAGATAAATATTTATATTCTTACTTAGAATTAAACTCAGGTATACCTATAGCTTTTATTTGTGATAGAATAAGACTATTGCTTTTAAAGAAATACGGAGGTATATACTTAGATGTTGATTGTAAACCTATAAAACCTTTTAGCTTTATATTTAACAAGCTAAATGACCAGCATTGTTTTTTTGCTGGAATGAAGAGAACTCAAAATCATCATACATTAATAGACTGTGCTATATACGGAGCTACAGTAAACAGTAGAGTTATAGACGATTGCTTAAGCACATACGAAGATTTAAATTTTGCAAATGGAGGACATTTGTTTAATAATAAGATAATAGAAACTATGGAGCCAGACATAGCATTATTTGGCTATGAATATTTTTATAACTGGGAAGTAACAGATAAAACAGTTTTATTACACGATATAGCTGATACTAGATTATTTAGTTGGGTCCCTGAAGACAAACTACCGCCTGAACGTAGAAACAAAAGAAATAATAAAATTGTAGAATAAATGCCTTTATTTCAAACATATCCTTTAAAAAACTCATATAGTGGTAATGACATTTTAGTTATAACAGACACTGATATAGATCCTAACACAAGTAAACCTATAGATGAAACTAAATCACTTAGATTATCTACATTGATAAATGCTGCTAGTGGAGGCTTAACTTTGACTACTACAGGAACTTCAGGTGCTGCTACATTTAATACTAATACAAAAGTATTAAACATACCTATTTATGCAGCTGATACTAATACTACTTACGATTTAAATGTTCCAACAGCTGGTACATTAAGATTAACAGGAAGCGACGGAACTACTGATAACGTAACATTTTCTGGTACTGGTGGTATATCAATAACTGCTTTAGCCGCTAATAACATTGCTATAGATGGATCAGGTATATCAGGTGGCGTTACTCAAGTAACAGCTGCTTCACCAGCTGCTTCAACAGGCGCTCCATTAGTAGTTAATCCTACAACTGGAAATGTAACTGTTCAATCAAAAGCTTATGCTGGTGGAAGTAATATAGGTCATGTACCAGCAGGAGGTAGTTCTAATACATTTTTAAGAGGTGATGGTAATTTTTCAACAGTAGTTACAGCAACACCTGCTTTTACTCCGCTAACACATATGATGGCGACTACTTCAGTTGCTATAAGTACTGCTGCTTGTTATAAAGTAAAAGCACTAAGTACTGTTAAGATGTCTCCTACTAAAATTAAATTATTTTTTCCATCAGCTGCAGGAGAGAATATTAGTATCGCTGTATATACAAGCCCTGCCTCTAGCACCGTCATGATTGATGCCACTTTATATGCTAGTTTAATTAACCAAAATGTTGGAAGTAGTGCTGGAGAACAATCGTTTACATTAACACAAGAATCAGGAGTAGGAGATATTGAAGTAGGAGATGGAATAGTTTTTGTTTTATCTATAAAAGGCCAAGGTGCTGGTGACACTATATTGGGTGGAACAGGTGTATCAGATGCTGGATTAGCAGTATTGTCTAGTTCACAAGCTTATCAATCAAGCAGTTTTCCAGCAAATGTTAGTGGTTTAGCAACTGGATTTTCAGCAACATCAAGAAGAATATCTTATTTCCTTTTTTAAAATATTAAATAACCGAACTATCAAGTGATAGTATATAATAACCAACGTTTAACTAAAACCAAATACAATGACGTTTTTATATACCCGCACCAATACGTGGTCTAGTGCACCACAACCAACAGAAGAAACCATTAAGTACTGGAAACATATCTCACAGAAGAAAAACTGGAGAATAGTACAATTGCCTAATGGATTTTTACAAACCGAATATAAATCTATCGACTCAGACGACTGGATCGATGTTACCAGAAGAGAAACAATAGCTGGAGCAGAGCAAGCAATAGATGCTTCTATTGAGCACTATGCTAAAAAGCTAGAGTTTACCAAAGGACCGAAAGTAGTTAAAACCTTCGAGTAAAGTATTCATAACAATTATATTAAATTAAATTAAATGCAAGAATTAAAGTTAGTTAAAAACCTGGCTTTTGGCGATTATGCTAGAAGTCAGGTATTAACAGGTGTTGAAAAACTTACTAATGCAGTAGGTTCAACCCTGGGTGCCAGTGGTAAATGTGTTATATTAGAAGATGGCAATGGCGTACCACAAATTACAAAAGATGGAGTAAGCGTAGCTAATGCTATTACTCTGCAAGATCCTATTGAAAATATTGGAGCAACATTAATAAAGCAAGCAGCTCAAAGAACTGTGTCAGATGCTGGTGATGGAACAACTACAGCTACAGTTTTAGCTAAAGCTATATTAGATGAGGCTCAATCACACTCTTTATTAGATGATGAAAGAGGCATGAAAGACGGTATTAATAAAGCAGTTACTAAAGTTTTAGAATATATAACTAAAAATTCTAAAAAAGTAACTGGTAAAAAAATTAATCAAGTAGCTACTATATCTGCTAACAATGACAAGAAGCTTGGTGATATTATAGGTAAAGCCTTTAAAATGGTTGACGAAACAGGTATTGTTATGATGGAAACAAATGAACAGCCTGAAACTGTAGTAGAGTTAATAGAAGGAGTACAGTATGATCAAGCCTTAAAAAATAACCATTTTATTACTAATAAAGAAAAAGGAACTGCTGAGTTAGATAATCCACTAGTGCTCGTTGTTGAATCACAAATAACCAACATAAGAAAAATTCAGTCTATTCTTGAGTACGTAATTAAAAATGGTAAAAGCTTACTTATTATAGCAGACGCTGATCCTCAAGTAGTATCTGCCTTAGCTATGAATAAAATGAAAGGTAATATTAAAGTCAATGTAATAGACGCACCGGTATATGGAATAAGCAAAAAAGACATATTAGAAGATTTATGCTCAGTTACTGGAGCTAAACTTATTAATGAAGACTTAGGAGACGATATGGATCTTATACAACCTGAATTTTTAGGTTCTTGTATTAAGTCAGTCACTAATCATGAAGAAACTATATTAAGGGTAGATTTATCTGATAAGCCTAAAGTTAAAGAAACTATAGACTTACTAGAAGATCAAATTAAAAATACTAAAAACCCTAACATAATAATTAGATTAGAAAAGAGATTAGCTAAATTAAATGCTAAAGTAGCTACAGTAAAAGTAGGTGCTAACTCTGAAGTTGAATTAAAAGAAAAAAGAGATAGAGTAGAAGATGCTATTTGTGCTACAAAAGCCGCTATTAAACAAGGCATAGTGCCTGGTGGTGGGATTGCTTTACTAAACGCTAGCACGCATTTAAAACCAGATTCAATAGGTGAAGAAGTATTATATCAAGCAATACGTAAACCTTATGAACTTATATTAAAAAATGCAGGCGTAAAAGAATATGTTGATCCAGATGAACAAGGTAGAGGACTAGACGTGGTTACAGGAAAAACGGTAGATATGGTAAAAGCCGGAATTATTGATCCTTTACTGGTTACTAAAAGTGCTTTAATTAATGCGGCTTCAGTAGCAACAACTATATTATCAACTGATTGTGTAATTAATAATATAAGAGCATGAAAGCAGTAGGTAAATATATAGTTATAGAGCAGATAAAAGAAGTTGACGTTAAAACTAAAGGTGGTTTAATCTTAGCTGAAAAGCAAAGAGAAGACGTTAGATACAGAAGAGCTAAGGTTATTAAACCAGGCTCTGATGTAGATGTATTAAAAATAGGTGATGAAATTTATTATGATAAAGCATCTGGATTTAATATTGAAATAAATAAAGAACAATATAAAGTTATCAAAGAATTAGACGTTGTAGTTATACTATGAGAAAGTTAACTTCTTCGGACTTAAAAGATCTTAAACTTTTAAAACATTACAGAATAATACGTAAATGGGCGTGTAAAACATGTAATCTTAAAGATGCGGACCTTGAGTTATTAATATATCTTGATGCTATTGAATTCTTTACAAAAGATGATTTTAAAAAAGGTACGTACTCTTATAGCTGGGACAACAGGCGCTGGAACAAATTATTGAAACAAGGGTGGATTATAGTGTGGAGAGAAAGAAATCGCACAACCCAAAAATATCATATATATAAAGTTTCGTATAAGTGCAAACAGTTAATAAGTAGAATGTATCGTATTATGCTAGGTGAAGAGAATATGCCTACTAAAGTATTAGATAAAAATAATAAGTATAGTTATAAGGTTACGGCCGCTGCTATAAGATATGCAAACAAAGATAAATAAAAATAATGGGAGTACCAGGAAAAACAAGAGGCCATTCTATAGATATAGTTCTAGGTGGTAGTAGAAAAAACAGAGGAGTAAATCCTAATAGTAGCATGGCTAACTTTACTGAAGCGTTAGTAAAAGAAGCTAAAGATCCTGAAACAGAAATGAATGATGGATTTAAAAAAGCAGTTTTAGATTCTCAAACAGCTGCTAATAGAGCAGGAACACCAACTCGAATGATGAACATGAATATGATGAATCAAAACGACATGAACATGCCTTTTCAGAATAATGCTATTTTTAATGCACAAGGAATGAAAGGTGTACCAGATCAAGGTTTACAAAATCCAAATATACCAGGAACATTACCAGGAAGTGGTAATATACCAGGAAATCAACAAGTACTTAATCCAGTTGGAAGAATGGAAAATCCAATTGCAAGAACTGAAGGTGAAAAGCCATTTGTTCCTACAGGAACTGTATTGCCAGAATTAAATGTTGATTATAACAGAGGTGGTAGTGGTTATGCGTATAACACCGCTACAGGAGAAGAAAGAAAAGCTACAGCAGAAGAGCTAGAACAACAAAAAATAGATAATCAAAGTACAGGATCAGGTAGAGTAACTGCTTCTTACGTAAATAAAGATGGTGAAAAAGTAGACTTAGGAAACACACTTTATGCTTCATTTTAAAATATAAAAAATGTCAGGAAAAAATATAAGCCCAAAACAAAAACCATTAGGCGAAAGAAAAATGGTTTCTAGAAACGAAACAATTAAAACAAGTTTAAAAATTGATAATTGTGAGTACAAAGGAAACGCAGTTTTAAACGCTAATAAATGAATACATTAGACGATTTAAAGCTGTATTGTTTAAACATAACATCAGCTACGGTTGTTAGTCTAGGATGGCTAGAACCTGTATTGTCTATACTATTGTTGCTAACAACATTAGGCTATACCGCTCATAAGTGGTATTTGTTAAAAAATAAAAAATAATGCATCACGATACTTTTATTCCTAAACCACCAAAAACAGGCAATAAATATATAGATGCTATTTTAGGTCTTGCTACTAACTTTGTACCAGGCCAAGCAGAGCTAGGTTTATATAACTCTGCAAAAGATGCATATAGTGATTATCAAAAAGGAGATTATAAAAGTTTAGGAAAAAAAGCTGCCACGGAACTTGCGTTAAATCTTGTGCCTTATGGAGTTGGTAAGGCAGCTAAACCTGTGATAAAAGCTGTAAAAAAACGTGTAAAAAATATTAATCCTAACCAAATATTAGATGGTATAGGTCCAAGAGCTTTAAAAAACGACGGCACACTCAAAAGAGGTGTTAATGAGGCTGGCTTTGAAGATTTTAAAAAGACTGGTATTGTTAGATCAAAGCAGGGTGGAGTAAGTAACCCAGTTGGAGGTAATGATGGTGGTGGAGGTTTTAATCTAGGCAAAGATTTTAGTAAAAACGATGCAACTTACGCTAGTCCAAAAATAGATGTAGCCAAACAAAGCAGATATTATGGGCCAGGTGGAGCTATTTACGGTATAAAAAATCCAAACATTAAATTTAAAAAGAAATATCTACAAGATAGCTGGAGTATGGTTACGACAGATAAAATAACAAAACCAGATGTTGATGTTTATTACAATCTCCCCCTTTTTGGTTTTAGAAAAATAAATTAATACAATGAAAAAATATAGCAAACGAAGAGATGTTGACACTATGGTGCGCATGGTTAATAAATTAAAAAATCCAGCAGAAGAAACTGTAGCTAACTTAAGATCTATAGAACAAATGCAAGCTGATAATGCTAAAAGTGGTGGATATATAGTTCCAGAAATTAGTTCTAATATCAGCGCATATGAACCTGATCAAGTTAAAGATGTTAAAAAGAAAGACAAGTCATTAACTGATGAGCAAAGAACAACATTAGAAGGAGCTATAGAAACAGGTGATAAAAAAGCTATTAGAAAATCTGGAGCTGATGGTAAATACAAAAGAGCAGCTAAGCAAGATTTAAAAGCAAAACAAAAGCAAGATATAGATAAAGCTTCTGAGACTTTAAAGCTTACAGGAGAAACGACTAGATTAAATCCTACTGCTAAAAAAAATGATACCATAGTTGCTAGAATTTTTGGTAAAAGAAAAGCTAGAAAAGAAGAAGAAACTAGACAACAAGTAGCCGCAGCACTAGACAATAATTTACAAGGAGTTAGCGTTTCTGGTGTAGAAGATCCAGAGCGAGATAGTGAAGGTTATTACATTGGGAAATATCCAGTGAGTGGTGAATTCCAAAGACAAAATCTTATATATGAAGATGAAAATCCTGAACTAACAGAATCTGACGAATCTGATATAGAATTTGGACGTGATGGTGAAGGAGGCTATGAAAAGTATGATGAGGATTTAAAAATCAGCGATAGTGGATATGAATATATGGAAAAGACTATTAATCCAGATTTTAAAGTGGCAGCAAATGCATTGTTAGCTGAAAAAAGAGCAGCTGCTCTTAAAAACCTAGGTAGAGAAAAACCTATGTATACAGGATCTAGAGGACCAAGAAAAATTAGATGAGAAATATTAAAGAAATAATTATTCACTGTTCAGCTACAAGAGAAGGCCAAGATATAAGTGTAGACACAATAAGAAAGTGGCACGTTGAAGGTCGTGGCTGGTCAGACATAGGCTATCATTTTTACATTGACATAAATGGAAATATACAAAAAGGTAGAGATATAGCTAAAATCGGGGCTCATTGTTCAGGGCATAATCGTAATTCTATCGGTTTATGTTATTGTGGTGGCGTTGAGGAAGACGGTAAGACCCCGAAAGATACTAGAACACTAGAACAAAAAGAAGGTTTGCTACATGTGCTTAAAACATTAAGAGCAATGTACCCAGACGCTACTATTTATTCACACAATGAGTTTGCTAATAAAGCATGCCCATCATTTGACGCAACTAATGAGTACAAAAATCTCTGAGAACACTAATATACAACTTGACTTAAAAACTGTAGTAGCAATAATAATGGTTACAGCCTCTTTCGTAGGTATGTATTACACATTGCAAGCAGATATTGAAGAAGCTAGAAAACTACCGCCTATAGAAGTTACTCGCCTAGAGTACGAGCTAAAAGAAACGTGGAACGAGAAGATGATAATACAGTTAAAAGATCAAGTAGATATGCTTGAACAAACTCAAGATATATTAAAACAAGAAATTAGTATAACTGCTAGTATGATTAAAGACGGTACAGAAGCTGATGGTAAATTAGAAGAGCTTAACAGGCAGCTAGAAGAATTACAAAATAAAAAACCTAGTACTAGAGTTATAGTTAAAGAAGTTAAGGTCGATAAAAAAGGAAGAAAATTATAAGTCATGACCAGGAAGAATAAAGAAAAAAAAGTTAAACATAAGAAGCTAAAAGAAGTAGTACAACAACTTAAAGGAGCTGTAGTAGCTCATGGTAAACAAGCAGATATTGTCGAAGAGCATATAGAAGATATGGAAGGTGGTAGCATGGCTACTAAAATTAAAAGAACTAAAATATCTGGTCCTTGTAAAGCCGCTGCTAAAAAGAAATTTAAAGTATGGCCTAGCGCTTATGCCAGTGGCTGGGGTGTAAGATGCACTAGAGCTGGAGGGCCTAGCAAGATGGGAAGATCAAAGAAAAAATAACAATGGCAAAGAAAAAACCTGAATGGAAAGACAGCGAATATGCAGATGCTAAAGGTAAGTTTAAAGAACTGTCTTGTGGTGATTTAGCCAGTTGGTTAATTAAATCTAGAAAAGGTAATAAAAAAGCTATTGTTGGCAGCTTAAATCAACAAATAGTTTTTAATAGGAAAAAAAATCCTAGTTATGCTAAAAAAATGAAATGTGCTAGAAACGCAGCAATGAAGAAATTAGGCAATGACAAGAAAGATTAAAGGTGGTGGCACCAAGAAAGTCTGTCTACCTGCTAGTAAGGTAAGATCAATGAGCAAAGCTGAAAGAGATGCTGTTGTTAGAGCCAAGCGTAAAGCCGCATCATCAGGAGAATATAAAAGGTCAAGTAAGTCTAATGTTAAAGGAGCTCGTAAAAAAGGTGCTACGCTGAGAGATTGGTTTCAAAAAGAAAACTGGATTAATGTCGCTACAGGCGAACCCTGTGGCGCCTCATCTAAAAAGAAAAAGAAGTAATGGCTGTAGATAAAAAAACTTTAAAGTGTAATAAACCTAAAAGAACTAGTGGTCACAAGACTAAGTCTCATATAGTAAAAGCTTGCAGCGGAGGTAAAGAAAAAATTATAAGATTTGGTCAACAAGGTGTTTCTACTGCTGGGAAAAAAACAGATTCTAAGTCTAAAGCAAGAAGAAAATCTTTTAAAGCAAGACACGCTAAAAATATAGCTAAAGGTAAAATGTCAGCTGCTTATTGGGCAGATAAAGTTAAATGGTAATGAAAGATAAAGGACTTGGCGATACTATAGAAAGATTTACAACTGCTACAGGTATAAAGCGTATAGCTGATATGATACCAGGTGGTTGTGGTTGTGATGATAGAAAGGATTGGTTTAATAAAAACTTTCCTTACAATAATAAAAACAATAGAGTAAAATACGATTAATGGCTTTTAAAATGAGATCACCCTATGTTGTAGATAACACGCCTGTGTATCACAAAGACGAACCGCCTAATATTATGGGTAGGGCTCATAAAAATGGAGCTATAACAATAGACTTAGATATTCAAGTTGGTAGTAAAGAGTATGACAAAGTGAGAACTCACGAAGATGTACATGTTGATCAGTTTGAAAAATTTGAAAAAACTAATGGTAAACGAGGTTTAAATTATACTGCAGATACTGTTACTTGGAACGGGGAAGTTTACCCTAGAAAAAATGGAAAAATAAAATTCAATGGAAAATGGATGATCGATGGTCACCCAGATTTTCCTTGGGAAAAAGAAGCATATAAAAAAGAAAAATAAAAATCATGCCTGGAACAATGACATATAAAAAAGAGTTTGAAGCCATAACTAAAAGGGTTGAAACTATGGCAACAAAAACTTATAAAGAAGCTTATAAGGATGCCGACAAAAGTAAATATAAAACTTTTGCAGACTTTGAGAAAGCTGCTAAAGCTTATAACACTAAAAAATACGGAACTACAGAGCCAACAAAAACTGCTAAAGAAAAAGGAGTAAGCAAAGCAGAACTTGCTAAAACTAAATCTGATAGCAAAGTTAAAATGGATCCAATAAAAGCTAAACCAATAGCACCTATTAAGCCATCAGCTCCTAAGCCTAAAACTACTATGCAGAAAGCTGAAGACGCTATTAAAGCTGGAGATGCTAAAGGCGCTAAAAAAGCTATTAAAGACTCTGACATGAAGGGTAAAGTTAAAAGAAAAGTCAAAAGAGTTGCTGGTCAAGAAGCTAGAAAAACTAAAAGAGCTTCAAATAAAACTGATAGAATTAACAATAAGATAGATAAGCTAGAAGGTAAAAAACCTGAAAACAAGGCTATGGCGTCTGATAAACCAAATGAAAGGAAAAAATTAAGAAAAGCTAAAAAACTTGTTAAAGAACGTACTGCTGATGGAAAAGTTAAAAATTATGCAGAAAACGCAGCAGTAGCATCTGATATAGCTTTAGATACTAACCCAGGATCAAGCTACTCTAAACTACTCAAATCAAGAGCTTATAAAAAGAATGAAGCAGATCAAAGCGGAAAATCTATAAGACAAATGAAAAAAGAATCAAAAGACGAAACAGCAACTAACAGATACGGTGGAGGTGAAACGCCTGCTGCTTATTTTAAGCAAAACATTAAGTATAACAACTCTGCAAAAGCTACAGCTATTAGAGTTGCTGCTGATGAAAAAGATAAAATGAACGCTAGTCCTAAAGGTAAAAAAGCTTTAGATCATGACATTAGTTCTATGATTACTAATGCTAGTATGAAAACTAACGCTATGAACTATAAAACTAATTCTATGCGTTATGGTACTATGGCTGAAAAACATCACGGTGGTATGCCTAAAATGAAAACAAATCAAGATGGTGGTGCTTATGCTGCTATTAATTCTTCTGCACCTGCAAAGCAAATTAAAAAACTAGGAAGCATAATATCTAAACACTTTAAAAGAACAAAATAATTACTATGGCTTTTAAATTAAAATTACAAGGAAAATCAAAAGAACTTTACGGGTCAGACAATACTATGGTCCGTAAAGGACTTGTTACTCCAGCTTATTTAATGGAAGGCCCGGGTGATAAAGTAAAAAAAGGTGAACCAAAAACTCAACAACAAGTTGATGATGAAGCTACTCAAATTGCTAAAGAAAATATGAAACTTGTTTCAACAGAAACTAGAAAAGTTGAAGGTGGTACAGAGAAAGTAGAAAATTTTGAAGGAGAAGGTGAATCTACAGGCTTTAGTAAAGATCCTGCTGAAAGAGCAAAACAAAAGCAATGGATAAAAGATAATCCAGAGTTACACGCAAAACTGCTAGCTGAGAAAAAAGCAAAAGATCAAAAAATTACTTTTATTCCTGATAAAGATCCAGATGAAGAACTAAAACCAAAGCCTGATCCTAACCAAAAGGCTAGTGTTAAAGCTACAAATATCGGAACTAAGCTTACTACACAAGAAGTTGATAAAGGTGATCAAATACAAGGAGGTATGCAACCTGTAGAAGAAGTTTATTATGTAACAGGTTATAAAGAAGATGGAACGAGAGGTAAAATTAAGAAAACAAGAACTGTTTATAAGAAAGTAGAAAATAAGAAAGTGAAAACTGAACAGCAAAAAAGAGACGCTACTAAAGATGAAACAGATGATAGCGTTGTAATAGGTAGCACTGGAGATGCTGATAGAATTGCAAATGTAGTAACAGATCAACTTAATCAAAAGACTGTATCTAACATGTTAGATCCTTCTGCTATAATTAAAGGATCTATGATGATTAAAAACTTAATAGGCAAAAATAAGTAATGGCTGAAAAAAAATCATTTAGAGAAACTAAAGTAGGGGCTTTTTTAGCTAGTAAAGCTCCTAAAGTACTAGATGCTATAGGAGACATACTGCCTAACCAAGGAACTCTTGGTGTAGTAAAAAATCTTATAACAAGTGATAATAAGATTAAGCCGGTAGATAAAGAGCAGGCTATGAAGTTAATAGAGCAAGATCTACAAGAGTTAAAAGAAGTATCTAGTAGATGGAGAGCTGATATGAAATCAGATTCTTGGTTAAGTAAAAATACTAGACCTTTAGCTCTTATATTTTTAACAGCATCAGCCGTATTTATGATGGCTGTAGATTCTTTTCATTTACAATTTGATGTGGATGATGCTTGGATAAGCTTATTAAAAACATTACTGGTAACAGTTTATGTAGCATACTTCGGAAGTCGTGGTGCTGAAAAAATAACAAAAATAAATAATTAAAAATGGCTGGATCAATAGAAATAGATATTGCTGGACTAGAAGGTAACATGGCTGCTGAGCCAAGAAGATTTGCTCATTCTGCTAATGTTATAACTATAGCAAGTGGAACTGGTAAAGACGACGCAGCTCAAGACGTTTTGCCAGCTCCAGTAAACAATGAAGTAGCTGTGCTACAAAGAGGAGCTTGCTTATATATAGGCGGAACAGGTAATGTTAAAGTATTATTAGAAGGAGATACTACACCTGTTAAATTTGCAAGTGTACCTGCTGGTACTTTTATGCCTGTACTTGTTAAAAAAATATATGGCAAAGACGGAACTGATGGTACTACTGCTACTGAAATATTAGCGTATTATTAATGATAACTCAAAGGTTTAACACTCATCTTCCTTGGAGAATGAGTGGAAGAGCTAAAAATAATCACTTTTTTGGCTTTGCATTTTTATTAAATTATGTTTGCGAGAACTTACCTGATTATGGTAAAGCTTTAGAAATAGGTAGTTATATGGGTGAGTCAACTCAAATGATAGCTGCTAGTGGTATATTTAGTGAAATACATAGTGTTGATCCATTTAAAGGTACTGAAGAATTTAATAAAGAGTTTGGGCATACGTGGTCGAAAGTTAAATCAGAGTATAATAAAAATATAAGATACTTTGATAATATATATCATCACCAAGGTTATAGCTATGATGAAGTTCCTAAGTTTCCAAACGCTGAGTTTGAATTTATATACATAGATGCTAGTCACAAGTACGAAGATGTAAAAAAAGATATTGAATTATCCCTGCCAAAATTAAAATATAAAGGCATAATTGCTGGCCATGACTATAGTTGGTCAGAAGTCAAAAAAGCAGTTGATGAAAAATTTAACCCAGAAGAAGTAATAGTATTTTTAGATTCTTCATGGGCGTATATTAAAAATTAAATTAAATTAAATGAAAAAAAATAAATTAAATAAAGTTGAATTAACTAAAGCTAATGAAGTTGCTAAAAACTTTAATGATGTAATGATACAAATAGGCAATATAAAGCTAATTGAATATGATTTATTAGTTAAAGCTGCTCAAGAGAGAAGCAATGTAAAAGTTTTTAAAGAAGAGTTGCAAAAAAAGTATGGCAACATAGATATTGATCTTAAAACAGGAGAATACGGTGAAAGTAATAAGGAAGATTAGTATAGGTTCTGACTATAAAAATGATGCTATGCATTATTCTACTGGTCAAGAAGTATACGGTGGACATACTATTAGCGATATTCTTTTTGAAGACAATGATCAGTCTTATAATATATTCATTGAAAAAAATAATGAAATATTACCTTGGAAAAAGTTTAATCGTAATATGGCTATATCAGTTGAATACGATTTAAAATACTAGTGAAAAGTTTATATCAATTTATAATAAAGCCTTTTGACGAAAGATATGATAATACAAAGAAGATCGATGATAAAACCCTCATTGTTAACACTAGTATTGAAGATCATAAGTTTGTTAGTAAAAAAGCTATTGTCGTTTCTACGCCTGCAGCTTTTAAAACTAAAGTAAAAACAGGTGATATAGTATATGTGCATCATAATATATTTAGAAGATATTATGATATGAAGGGTGTTGAAAGAAATAGTGGAACATATTTTAAAGATGATCTTTATTTTTGTTCTCCTTTTCAAATATATATGTACAATGGCAATAGCCATTTAAATTACTGTTTTGTTAAGCCTATTTTAAATAAAGAAAAATTTAGCATTAATAAAGAGCAACCTAATGTTGGTATAGTTAAGTATAGCAATAGTTCCTTAGAAGCTCTTAAAATAAAACCTGGAACACTTATTACGTTCACACCTAACTCAGAGTTTGAGTTTATTATAGAAAGTGAACGACTTTATTGTATGAAATCAAATGATATAGCTTTAATCCATGAATACAAAGGAGACGAGAAAGAATATAATCCGAGCTGGGCGTAAGGCTGTAGACGAGTTAGTTAAAGTAGCAGAAGAGCAAATTATAACTAATGAAGCAGATGATTTAGCTGCTGACAGGTTAAAGAATGCCGCAGCTACTAAAAAGCTGTGCATTATGGATGCATTTGAAATATTACAACGAATAGAAGAAGAAGAAAATATTTTAAAAGGTTTAGAGAATAAAAAAGAAATTAAGCCATTTAAAGGTTTTGCAGAAGGGAGAAGTAAATGATTCACGAACAAACCCTTTGGAAAGAAGTTAAAGACATTGTAAATCCTAAAATATTAGCTAAAAACAATAGGTTTAAAAAATGGGAGTATGGCTATAACTCTGATTATGATTTTATAGTAATAAGTAAAACTGGAAAAATTGGACAAGTCATTGAAATACAAAATCTCCGCATCGCTTTACCAACAACAGATAAATCGTTTAAACGAAGCGAAAACAAAGCGCAACAACGTTGGGAAAAGTTTGAATATCCAAAAGAACTACAAAGAATAAAAACTAGATTTGACTGGGAAGAACACTCTGTAACTTTTAAAGAAAAATGGTACGATTATATTGACAATGAATTTACTAGACGAGAGCAAGGATTTTACTTTTATAACAATGGTACTCCTACTTACATTACTGGCACTCATTACATGTACCTGCAATGGTCAAAGATTGATGTTGGATCACCAGATTATAGAGAGTCAAACAGACTCTTCTTTATATTTTGGGAAGCGTGTAAAGCAGATAAAAGGTGTTACGGAATGTGTTACCTTAAAAACAGACGATCTGGATTCTCTTTTATGTCAAGCGCGGAACTTGTTAACCAAGCTACAATATCTTCAGACTCAAGATTCGGTATACTTTCCAAGTCTGGAGCAGATGCCAAAAAAATGTTTACAGATAAAGTTGTACCCATATCAGTTAACTACCCGTTCTTTTTTAAACCCATTCAAGATGGTATGGACAGGCCGAAAACTGAATTGGCATATCGTGTTCCAGCATCGAAACTTACTAGAAGAAAGCTTGAGTCTAATGAACAACTCACAGAATTAGAAGGACTTGATACAACTATTGACTGGAAAAATACAGGTGATAACTCTTACGATGGTGAAAAACTAAAACTATTAGCTCATGATGAAAGTGGCAAATGGGAAAGACCTGATAATATATTAAACAACTGGAGAGTTACAAAAACTACGCTGCGTCTAGGATCTAGGATTGTAGGTAAATGTATGATGGGCTCAACTTCAAATGCTTTAGACAAAGGTGGAGACAATTTTAAACACTTATACTACAATTCAGACGTTAAAAAAAGAAATAAAAACGGACAAACAACTTCTGGACTCTATAGCTTGTTCATACCTATGGAGTGGAACTACGAAGGATTCATCGATACTTATGGATCACCTGTCTTCGTTACTAGGGAAAATAGAGCTAAAGGAGTTGACGGTTACGAAATTACAACAGGAGTTATTGAGCACTGGAAAAACGAAGTTGAAGGATTAAAGCACGATCAAGACAGTTTAAACGAATACTATAGGCAGTTTCCAAGATCAGAGGCTCACGCTTTTAGAGATGAAAGCAAACAAGCTCTTTTCAATATAACAAAAATATATCAACAAATAGATTATAACGAGGAATTAAACAATAAAGCTAATATAACTCAAGGTAATTTTTCTTGGAATAATGGGATAAAAGATACTACAGTAAGTTTTATTCCTAATCAAAATGGTAGATTCTTTGTTAGCTGGGTGCCACCTAATAATTTACAAAACAAAGTAATAATTAAAAATGGAACAAAATATCCTGGTAACGAGCACATTGGAGCTTTTGGCTGTGACAGTTACGACATTAGCGGTACTGTGGATGGTAAAGGTTCTAAAGGAGCATTACATGGATTAACTAAGTTTTCAATGGAAGACGCTCCATTTAATCAGTTCTTTTTAGAATATATAGCAAGACCTCAAACAGCTGAGATATTTTTTGAAGATGTTTTAATGGCGCTTAATTTTTATGCAATGCCTATACTTGCAGAGAATAATAAACCTCGTCTATTGTACTATTTAAAAAGAAGAGGATATAGAGGCTTTAGTATTAATAGGCCAGATAAACTTGCAAATAAATTGTCGGTTACAGAAAGAGAAATAGGTGGTATACCTAATTCAAGTGAAGATATTAAGCAAGCACATGCTGCTGCTATAGAAACTTACATAAATGATAATGTAGGTAGAATAAAAGAAGGTTACGGTTCAATGTATTTTCAAAGAACTTTAGAAGACTGGGCTAAATTTAACATAAACAATAGAACAAAGTATGATGCTACTATAAGTTCTGGTTTAGCTATAATGGCTTGTAATAAAAACAAATATAGACCTGCACCTAAAAATATTATTAAATCTTTTAATTTAGGTTTTAAAAGATATAACAACGATGGCAATATTTCTAAAATAATAAAATAAATAAATGCAAATTTCTTACACAAGTAATAGTTCTTTTCCAGATCAGGTTGTACCAGCTGAAGAAAAAGCTACTTTAGAGTATGGGCTTGCCGTAGGTAGAGCTATAGAAAGTGAATGGTTTAAAAATTATAGAGGTGGAGTAAATGCTCCTGGTTATGCTGTTAATTTTAATGAGTTTCATAATTTAAGATTATACGCTAGAGGTGAACAGCCTGTTCAAAAGTATAAAGATGAACTAGCTATTAATGGTGATTTATCATATTTAAACTTAGACTGGAAACCTGTTCCTGTTATTGCAAAATTTGTAGATATTGTTGTTAATGGTATATCTGGTAGAACTTATGAAATAAATGCTTTTGCTCAAGACCCTGTTTGTTCAAGGCAAAGAACAGATTATGCTACAGGATTAATGACTGACATTGTAGCTAAAGATTATTTAAACAGCGCTCAACAAATATTAGGTGTTAATGCTTTTAATTCTGAAAATCCTGATGCTGCACCTCAAGATAAAGAAGAATTAGCTATACATTTACAAATGGATTTTAAACAGTCTGTTGAAGTTGCAGAAGAAGAAGCTATTAATTATATTTTAGAAAACAATAAATACGAGTTGACTAGAAGAAGATTAGCTTACGACTTAACTGTTTTAGGTATAGCTGCTGTTAAAACTACATTTAATCAAGCTGAAGGCGTTACTGTAGATTATGTAGATCCTGCAGCTATGGTATATTCTTACACTGATGATCCTAATTTTGAAAACTTATATTATGTAGGAGAAGTTAAATCTGTTTCTATACCAGATATTAAAAAACAGTTTCCACAATTAACTGACGAAGAATTAGAAACAATACAAAAATACCCAGGTAATCCAGAGTATTTAAGAAACTGGAACGGTAGATATGACGATCTAACTGTACAAGTAGTGTACTTTGAATATAAAACTTACCAAGACCAAGTCTTTAAAATAAAGAAAAACGCTTTTGGATTAGAAAAAGTATTAGAAAAACCTGACACTTTTAGTCCACCTGAAACTGAAAACTTTGAAGTAATAACTAGATCAATAGAAGTGCTATATAGCGGAGCAAAAATACTAGGGCATCCTATGATGCTAGAGTGGAAGCTAGCTAGAAATATGACTAGACCTACTGGTGACACAGTTAAAGTTAATATGAATTATAATATATGTGCGCCAAGATTATATAAAGGTAGAATTAATTCATTAGTAAAAAGAATAACAGGCTTTGCTGACATGATTCAGCTTACACATCTTAAAATACAACAAGTACTATCTAGAACAGTTCCTGATGGTGTGTTTTTAGACATGGATGGATTAGCCGAGGTAGATTTAGGTAATGGTACAAAGTACAACCCAGCCGAAGCTTTAAATATGTATTTCCAAACTGGTAGTATTGTAGGTAGATCGTTAACTCAAGAAGGTGATCCTAATAGAGGTAAAGTGCCAATACAAGAGTTACAGACTGGAAGCGGCAGTGCAAAAATATCAACCTTAATACAGACTTATCAATATTACTTACAAATGATAAGAGATGTAACCGGGCTTAATGAAGCAAGGGATGGTAGTACACCAGATAAAAATTCTTTAGTAGGTTTGCAAAAATTAGCAGCTGCTAATAGTAATACAGCTACTAGACACATACTACAAGCTCAATTATTTTTAACAGTAAGAACTTGTGAAAACATATCGCTAAGAGTTGCTGATGCTTTACAATATCCATTAACTAGACAAGCTTTAGAAAATAGTATATCAGAATATAATGTAGGTACTTTAGATCAATTATCTAAAATAAATATACATGACTTTGGTATATTTTTACAATTAGAACCAGACGAAGAAGAAAAACAACAGCTTGAACAAAATATTCAAATTGCTTTAAAAACTAACTCTATAACATTAGAAGATGCTATAGATATAAGAAATGTAAAAAATCTAGCTTTAGCTAATCAAATGTTGAAGTATAGAAGAAAGAAAAAAGCACAGGCAGATCAGCAAGCTGCACAAGCTAATATCCAAGCACAGGCTCAAGCAAATGCTCAAACAGCAGAAAAAGCTGCATTAGCTGAAATGCAAAAACAACAAGCGCTAGCAGAAACGCAAGTACAGATAGAACAAGCTAAATCTCAGTTTAATATAAATAAAATTGAACGAGAGTCTCAAATGAGAAAAGAAGAAATGGAACTTAAGTTTACATATGATATGCAGTTAGCTCAGTTAGATGTAGGTTTCAGAAGAGATAAAGAAAAACAAATTGAAGATCGTAAAGATCAAAGAACAAGAATATCAGGAACTCAGCAAAGTGAAATGATTAGTCAGAGAAAAAACGATACACCTCCAACTAATTTCACTGAAACAGAAAATCCTGATGGATTAAACTTAAGTGCATTTAATATGCAATAAGTATTTTTTAACTATTATATTATATTATGTCAACAACAAAACAAGAGCAAGAGGCTTTGCCTTTGAAAATAAAAAAGCCTTCATTAAAAAGGGATAATGATCAAGTGTATAAGCTTGATATGAATAAAAAACCAGAAGAAAAACAAGAAGAAGATGCCATTCCAGAGCAAAGCGCAGGAAGTTTGGATGAGGATAAACAAACCACAAATGTGGAAAAAGTGGAGGAAAGAGCACCCGAACCAAGTATTGAGCCGGTTGCCGAAGAAGAAAAAGAAGAAGTAAGTCCTATAGAAGAAATCACTGTTGAGAAAAAAGAAGAAGTAGTACAGGAAACTTCACAAGAGCATAAGGAAGAAACACCAACTAAAAAACTTCCAGAAAATATAGAAGCATTGGTAAGCTTTATGGAAGAAACAGGTGGTACTGTTGAAGACTATGCTAGATTAAATAGAGATTATTCACAGTATAACGAAGATGCTATACTAAATGAATATTATAAAAGAACTAAACCACATTTAAATCAAGAAGAGATTAGCTTCATAATGGAAGATAATTTTAAAGTTGAAGAAGATGTGGACGATGAGCGAGAAATAAAGAAAAAGAAACTTGCTTATAAAGAAGAAATTGCTAAAGCCAAAGGTTTTTTGGAAGAAACAAAGAGCAAATACTACAAAGAAATCAAGTTGAGGTCTAGTGGTACAACTCCGGAACAACAAAAAGCTATGGACTTTTTCAATAGATACAACAAAGAACAAGAAAAAGGAGCAAAGAACAGAGAGATATTTATTAATAATTCTAATAAGTTATTCAACGAAGACTTTAAAGGTTTTGAATATTCAGTTGGAGAAAAAACATTTAGATATAATGTAAATAACCCTAGTGATATTGCTAAAAAACAATCAAATTTAAATAGTTTGTTTCAGAAGTTCTTGAACAAAGAAGGTGCGATTGGTGATGCCAAAGGTTATCACAAAGCTTTATATACAGCGCAAAATCCTGATAGAATTGCAGCTCATTTTTATGAACAAGGTAAAGCAGATGCTATAAGAAATGTTGCTTCTAAATCAAAAAATATTGGTGAAGATGTAAGACCTCAAGCAAATGGTGACATGTTTATAAATGGGTTGCGAGTAAAAGCGATTAGCGGTGTAGATAGTTCTAAGTTGAAATTTAAAACAAAAAAATAACAACTAAAAACAAAAATTATGGCTTTTGCTACAAGTGGGTCTTTTCCCGCAAGTTTAGTTCCAGCTCAAACTCGACAAGCTCTTCACACAAACTACTTAACGTTTGATGGAAGTACAGGTAATTTTGCTCAGCAATATTTACCAGAGCTTTACGAAGCTGAGGTGGAAAGATATGGAAACAGAACAATTGGTGGTTTCCTAAGAATGGTCGGCGCAGAGATGCCGATGACATCAGATCAAGTAATTTGGTCTGAACAAAATAGATTACATATTGCATATAAGTCTTGTACTGTTGCTGCTCCAGGTGGGTTAGCTGATGCTGATATTACACTTACTATTGATTTAGCTGTTGCACAGCCTGCTGTTGCTGCCGCTGATAGAAGAGGTGCTATCAGACAAGGACAAACAGTATTAATCTCTGACAATGCAACTGGATTAAACGTACAAAAAGGTTTAGTACAAGCTGTTTCTGGTGCTACTCTTAACGTGTTAAATGTTAAGTTTTATGGTACAGCTACTAACGCTTTACCAGTAACTGCAGGTGGATGTAACGTATTTGTTTACGGATCAGAGTTTGGTAAAGGTTCTATTGGTATGCAAGGAACAGTTCAACCTTCTTTTCAACAGTATGCTAACAGACCAATGATTCTTAAAGATAACTTTGAGATTAATGGTTCTGATACTGCTCAAATTGGTTGGGTTGAAGTTGCTACTGAAGACGGTCAGTCAGGTTATCTATGGTATTTAAAAGCTGAGTCTGAAACAAGACTTAGATTTGAAGATATGTTAGAGATGGCAATGGTTGAAGCAGAAAACATGTATAATGATGGTTATACTGAGGCTGGTAATGCTGTACAATATCAGTATGGTGGAGCTTCTAACGCTGCATTAACTACTAATATTCAAGGTTCTGAAGGTTTATTCGCTGCTATCGAAGCAAGAGGTAATGTATACTCTGGTTTTGCTGGTGCTGCTGCTCCTGGTTCAGGTGCTTTATCTGATTTTGATGAAATACTCAAAAACTTAGATAAGCAAGGTGCTATTGAAGAAAATATGTTATTCTTGTCTAGAGCTACTGCTCTTGACTTTGATGATATGATTGCTGCTGTTAATGGAGCTTATGCTTCTACTGCATCTGCTTCTTTCGGATTATTTGAGAATGATGGTGATATGGCATTAAACTTTGGATTTTCAGGATTTAGAAGAGGTTCTTATGACTTCTACAAAACTGATTGGAAATACTTAAATGATGCTTCATTAAGAGGTCTTGACAAAGAAATCGATGGTGTATTAATACCAGCTGGTACTACTACAGTATATGATCAAATGTTAGGATCAAACATCAGACGTCCTTTCTTACACGTAAGATATAGAGCTTCTGAAACTGAAGATCGAAGAATGAAGTCTTGGATTACTGGTTCAGTTGGTGGTGCATACACCGACACTCTAGATGCTATGACTGTAAGTTTCTTATCTGAAAGATGTTTAGTAACTCAAGCTGCTAATAACTTCGTGTTATTTAAAGGAGCTTAATTATTGTTTAACATTTAAAAGATAAAAATTATGGGACATATAAAATTAGCAAAAGCTAGTGGTGAATTTGACATAGTATCTGCCGATGGTGTAGGTTCAGTTAAATTAACATCGAACAAAGTAGTCATAGGATATATGGCTAATAAAGAAGTACAAATATCAGGTGCTTCTAACTTAACTGCTGCAGATGTTTTTACTGTTGTAAAAGCTATTGATGTAATGGAAGGCTGTTCAGGGCCAGCTCCATTAACAGAGTTAAGTTCTAAAGTTACTGCTACAGATATTGAAGCATTAGCTTAAACTAAAAAAATAAGATCCCGCTTCGGCGGGGTCTTTATTAATTATTATATTATATTATATTATGGAAACAAAAGAAAAAAAGACTCAAGTAAAAAAAGATACTTGGGAATATAAAGATAGAAATTACTATCTATTAAAAAACAAAATGCCTTTAACTCACACTTTACCTAGTAGACACTCTGCTAGATACCCTTTGGTATGGTTTGACAAAGAAAAAGGTTATGAAAGAGAAATGAGATATGCTAGCAATCATAAAAGCATATTTGTTGATGAGCAAAAAGGAAACGTAACTTTAGCACATATTGTTTTTGAAAAAGGACATTTACAAGTTCCTAAAGAAAAAAGAAATTTACAAGAGTTCTTAACTAAACATCCACACAACGGTATTGTATTTACAGAGTTTGATGCTATAGTGGAAGCAGAAGATCATTTTGATTGGTTAGAACTAGAACTTGCAGCTTCTAATATGGCTTATGAAATGGATGTTGATAAAGCCGAAGCTATATTAAGAGTTGAAAAAGGATCAAGCGTAAATACTTTATCTTCTAAAGAATTAAAAAGAGATTTATTAATATTTGCTAAACAGCAACCTAAATTGTTTTTAAACCTTTGTGAAGATGAAAATGTTGAATTAAGAAACTTTGCTATCAAAGCAGTTGAAGCTAATATTATTAGTTTAGCTGATGATAATAGAGTATTTAAATGGACTAGTAATAGTAGAAAACTAATGACAGTTCCATTTGAAGAAAACCCATATTCAGCAATAGCAGCTTGGTTAAAAACAGATGAAGGTATTGAAGTTTATAAATCAATACAGAAAAAACTAAAATAACAAGTGATTATAATTAAGGCGGCTATGCGGCCGCCTTTTTAATATATATAAATATGGGAATTAATGTAAATACTGTTTACACTACAGTTTTAAGTATCTTAAATAAAGAGCAAAGAGGTTATTTAACGCCGTACGAGTATAATCTTCTAGCTAGTCAAATACAACTAGAAGTCTTTGAATCTTTTTTTGAAGATTATAACCAGTATTTACGTATGCCTAAAACAGACGAAGAGTATGCTAGTAGAATAGAACACATAAGAGATGAATATCAATTATTTGAAATGTTTGAGTCTGCATCACAAAATACTAATCCTTCTAACGTATACGCATATCCAACCGACTTACATAGACTAGGAACTGTGTTCTACAACGGCGTTAAAGGATCGCCAAGAATACAACTAGTTAGTCAAAGAGAATTTAGACAACTAAATATGTCACCGTTAACTCAGCCGAGTGAAACTTTTCCAATAGCAACATTTAAAGATAATAAACTAACTGTATATCCACAGATAACTAATGGCAATCCAGCCGTTACATCTGTTAATGACGTTAAATTTAGCTACATGCGTAAGCCTACAGATCCACGTTGGGGATTTTATGTAGGTGACTTAGGCCAATATATATATGACTCTAGAACTTTTTCTACTTCTAAACTGATTATAGGACAAACTTTTACTGTTGTTCCATCTTTTGCAATTGGAACTACGGCAGTTGCTGGAACTTACACTGGAGTAGTTACGTCAACTAACGGATCTGGAACTGGTTGTTTATTAGATATAACTGTAGCAGGATCAGGTACAATAACTTTATCTAACGCTAATACTACTATAAAAATTTCTACTTTAGATAACAGCTCAGGATATGCTGTTAATAATGCGTTATCTGTTGCTGCTGGCGCATTTGGATCGTTGAACAATGGTTTTTCATTAAGACTTATAGAAGCAAAAGATTTAATGACTAAAACTAACACTACTCAAGGAAGTATCGACTATGAAATAGATGATTCTCAAAGAAACATTGTTACTATGGAGATATTAAAATACTCTGGTGTAATCGTAAAAGATCCTGGTGTAGTCAACGCAGCTTATAAAGAATTAGCTGAAGATGAAGCAAACGAAAAAAGATAAGATATGTACACATCAGGAAATCAAAAACAACAAACTAACTCAGAGTATTACTCAGGTGAAGTATCTCAATCAGGCGACGGTACAACTACTAACGCTGTAACTTGGCCACAAACTTTACCGCCGTTAATTTTTAATGATGGAGCAACTCAAACTTCTGTTGATAATTTTGACGTTTTTATTGATAATGTAAAGCAGTTTGGTCAAGCACCTTATATTTTTTCTACTTCATTAAGCACTACTATAACCAATGGTGTAGCTGTTCAAATATTAAATATAACTACTAATGTAGTTATTCCAAATACTTCTGTAATTAAAGTGTCTCTTATAGATGAAAGTAGATGGAGCAACTACGGAGGGTATCAATATACGCCATTAAATGAAGTGGTTAATAACTTTATGATTAATTATGTAGGAACAGATAAAGTAATACCAAGAGTTAAAAGAGCTGATTTAATATATCACGCTAAAAGAGGTATACAAGAATTTAGTTACGACACACTAAAAAGTATAAAGGCTCAAGAACTAACTATACCTAATAATTTGTCTATAGTAGCTCCGCAAGATATGGTTAACTACGTGCAGCTTTCATGGGTAGATCAAGCAGGTGTTAAACATATTATATATAATACTAGATTAACAAGTAATCCTACAGCTCCAATAATACAAGATGATCAAGGTATACCAACTCAAGACCAATATGGAAATAATCTAGAGTCTCAACAAGCTTTAATAAATGATAGATGGAGAACAGCTAACCAAAATAATTTAGCAGGCTCGGCTGGTAGTGAAAATTTTACAGAAGCAGATGTTTATTCTAATGCTTGGTATAAAAATGTTTATGGACAAAGATATGGCGCAGAACCAGAAGTTAGTCAAAAAAATGGATGGTTTACTTACGACCCTAGAAGAAATGTGTTTGCTTTTAGTGGTAATTTAGCTCAAAGATTAATTGTTTTAGAATATATTTCAGATGGTTTATACAGTGATGAAGATACTAAAATACCTAAACTAGCAGAAGATGCTTTATATGCTTATATGCTATATGCCGTAACTTCTGTTAAACCTAAAGTACCTGAATATATTGTTCAAAGATATAAAAAAGACAAATCTGCTAAATTAAGAAACGCTAAGATAAGGTTAAGCAATATTAAATTAGAAGAGTTTACTCAAGTAATGAGAGGTAAGTCTAAATGGATTAAACATTAATTAAATGGCATTAGCGAAAAATATATTTATCAAGTCTAAGATGAACAAAGACTTAGACGAAAGGCTAGTAGGTAAAGGCGAATACAGAGACGCGCAAAATATCAATGTAAGTAGATCTGAAGGTGATGATGTAGGTTCTGTTGAAAATTTATTAGGAAATGAATTAACAGCTAATTTAACAACTAGCACAATATATGATAATAAACAAGTAATAGGCCAATATGTTGATCAAAGTAAAGAAAGAGGATTTTTTTACATAACAGATCATTTTGATAATTCAAGTGATAGGTTAAGTAATCCTACACACAAAGGGAGTACTTGTTTAATAGTAATGAGAGACTTTATAAATAATACAACTCATACTTTAGTTTCAGGTATGTTTTTAAATTTTTCTATTACGCACCCTATACTTAACATAGATTTAATAGAGGATTTATTATTTTGGACTGACGATAGAAATCAGCCAAGAAGAATAAATGTAGACAAAGCTTTATCTAGTTCTACTTATTATACAACTGAAGATAATATATCTGTAGCAAAATATAATCCATATAACGCTATAAGTTTAGTTAACGAGTTTACTGTTACTGTTACTGGTGGTACATTAACTGGGCCTGGTCCATTTACATTAAGCAATGCAGACTATGCTAAGATAAAACAAGGTCAATTTGTAAAAATGCCTAATACAAATACTCAAGTTACTCCTTGCGTTATACAGAGTACCTCTAATAGTGCTAAAAGTTTTACGTTAAATCAAGATTATGATCAAACAAATCCCGCAGCTACTACTATTACTATACTAGAAACAGGTTCAAAAAATGTTTCAGACAGATTTACAGAAGCTACAGTGTTTGGAACAGCCGCTGCACCTTCAACAGTAAGTGGTATTATTCAATTTACTGTAAGTAATCTATCTGGAACTATATATCCTAGTATGCGTATTTTTAACAGTAGAACAAAATCTGTAATAACAATTATTGATTTACCTGGCTACGTGGCAGGTGATAATAGTGCTACTGTTAAAACAACAGGTGGAGGACTTAACGAGATGGAAGAAGCTTTTCAAAAATTTCCACCAAGCCAAGGAAATTATAATGCTTTAGTTTATTTTGCAGATTCTAATTCTCAATACTTATCTAACTTTTCAGGAGACAAAGAATATTTAAGAGATAAATTCGTAAGGTTTAGTTATAGATTTAAATTTGAGGATGGTGAATATTCTTTAATAGCACCCTTTACAAGTCCTGCTTTTGTACCTAAACAAAATGGACATATTGTAGATATTAATCAGTTATATGATGGCTCTACTGCTAATACATCTCAACAAAACGTAGAAAGAGGTTATGAAAATATAGCTAGAAGTACTGTTGTAGATTTTTTTGAAAATAGTGTGAATGTAGTTGATTTAAACATACAAATGCCTTTTGCTGTAAATACATTATATGATAAATTAAAAGTAGAAGAAATAGATATACTTTATAAAGAGTCAGACACTTTAGCTATAAGAGTATTAGAAACAATACAAAAAACTGATACTAGAATTACCTCTAATTCAACAGCTATACTTACTTATAACTACAATTCTAATGAGCCATTTAAACCTGTTACAGAAGCACAGGTAGTTAGAGTTTTTGACAGAGTTCCTATAAGAGCCAAAACTCAATCTGTTACCGGCAATAGAGTTGTTTATGGTAACTTCTTAAACAAACATACTCCCCCAGAATTTTTATCGTATAACACAGAAATTAGCGCTAAATTAAATTCTAGAGAAGATAGTTCAGGTGTTCCAAAAGGTGTAGCAGATTTGCTGGTTAAGCATCCTACAGCTAGTGTTAAGCAAAATAGAACTTACCAAGTAGGCGTGATATTAGTTGATAGGTATGGAAGACAGACTGATGTAATTTTATCAGATGCAGATTCAAATTCTTTTACTTATGCTGGTGGTAGTTATGGTGGTGATACTATTTTTTATCCGTATTTCTCTACAGGAAGAGCACAAGTAACACCTATAACTAGATGGTTTGGTGATTCACTTAAAGTTTTGTTTAGATCTGTAATACCTAATAGTGTAGTTTATGCAGATGGTTACCCAGGAATTTATAAACCTGGTAATTACACTGTTGTAGCTAGTAACAACGTGACAGGCACCAGCTTTAATGCAACTGGTTTTGAACAAGATCCAGAAAAAGGAGATATTATTACTATAGGCGGTGTAGACCACGTCGTGATTAGCACTATTTTTAGTTATCCTACTTATCCACTTGTACCTGTGTGCAATTTAACATTAAACTCTAGCGTTAGTGTTACTGCTGGAACAGCATATAATGTAGTAGGGAAAGCTAATCCTTTAGGTTTTTATACATACAAAATAGTTATAAAACAACTACAGCAAGAATATTATAATTCTTATCTAGGTAATGTTATACAAGGAGGTTTTAAAAATCAAAAAGACAGTACAGGCACTTTACTGGAACAAGGTTTGTTTAGAACTTCACTAGCTTATGCTAGTTTATTTGGTAGTAACATAAATAAAATACCTGCAGATTTAGCTGAAACAGAACCTAATCAACAATTATTTACACCTAACACTACAAAGCTATATACAAGAGTACAATCTACTATACCTATTGGAAGTAGCACTACTATAACTAATAATTTATTTGTAGGTAATAATACAGTTTCTAAAAGTAATCCGTTTGTTACAGGTGTTTATTCAGCTAAATTAACAGATTTAAAAGCTTTAGATTTAGCAGCTAGTACACCATTACCTGGCATTGGTTTTTTAAACGCACAACAAGATCCTATAGGTTTTAAAATTAACACTAACGGTTCTGTTTTAGGCGTTCCAGTTGTAAATCCAGCTTATGTAAACACATCGTTTATTAGTACTGATCTTAGGTTAAATGTTATGGAAGTAGATCCACCTAAGTCTAACATAGAAATATACTACGAAACAGCTTGCTCTGGTTTAGTTAGAGAATTAAATAACTTAATACTGACAGGGACAGGGGCTTCTGGAACTGCTCCAGATCCACCATCAAGTGATGACGGAGTAAGTAGTTAAATTAAACAATTATGTCAGCATCAATAGAAGTAGATTTTAACAACACTTATTTAATTAAGCAGACTTATGGTCAAACATTAAATGGTAGGCCAAACGCAAATCCTAACAGACAGATGGCCGTAGGGCCTGGTATATGTTGGCCTAGTGGTATTGATCTTACTATTGGGACGGCAATAAATCAAGATAGGAAAGAAGGATTTTATTCTAATTTTTATATAGAAGAATCTAGAATAAGAGGAGATTTTAATGCTGTGAGTATTGATCCTGGTGTTAGAGCGTATTTAAATGACCCGTTTCCAATACAGCAACATAGATTTAATACATTAATTTATTCTGGCATATATAACTCTAGAACAGGTATAAACAACACAAATGTGTTTTCTACTGGCACAGACATTACTAAGTCCTTAGATCCTGAAAATGGGTCAATACAACGCACTTTATCTGAAGACACTAACATGATAGTGTTTCAAGAAAACAAAATTAGTAGAGCATTAATAGATAAAGACACTATATATACTACAGAAAGTGGTACTCAAACTCAATCAGGAGCTGCTGTTATAGGTCAGTTTGTACCTTACAAAGGCGTATACGGTATTAGTAAAAATCCAGAATCTTTAGCTAATTATGGTTTTAGAAAATATTTTTCTGATAGAAATAGAAACGCTATAATGAGATTATCTAATGATGGTCTTACAGAGATTAGCGCTTATGGTATGGAAGATTATTTTAGAGATGAGTTAGATAAAGTAAAAGATATTAATACAACTTACACTATACCTTCCACAAGTAGCTTAACAGTATCAAGTGGAGGTGCAGTAGGAGAGTTTACTTTAACTTTAAATCTTACTGGAATAACTCCTATACCGTCAACTGGAATGTCAATTAAGGACAACCCAGGTTATATAACTCAAGTTGACTCATCTACTCCAAGTGCCGTAAAAATATTCTATTCAAAAGGATTTACTACAGATTTAACTGCTAAAGTAGTATTTGAATATTCAGAAAACGGCAAAGTAAAAGGAGCTTGGGATGTTCATAATAGAAATTATATTTTGTCTTTGCAAGAAACTCCATTATTAAAGTCTAAAACAGAAGACTTTCAAACACTATGTTTTGATGACAAAGTAAATGGCTGGGTAAGTTTTTTAACTTACAAACCAGAAACAATGTTTTCTGTAAAAAATAATTATTTTACCACTCAAGAAGTAGGTTTATTTAAACACTACTCAGAAGTTCTTAATACTAGAAATACATTTTATGGCGTGTCTAGCCCTTCTACAATAACATGCGTATTTAATGTACAGCCAAGTTTAGTAAAAAACTTTAAAACTGTGGGATATGAAGGTAGTAGCGGTTGGGAAGTGGAGTCTTTTTTATCTGACTTTACTGGAATTAATGAATTGCCATCTGGAACTTATGTAGAAAATCAAGATAAAACGCTTTCTGTAAAAAGTTATGAAGAAGGAAAATATGTAGATCCTATTACTGGTCAAACTTTAAATGCTGGTTTTAATAGAAAAGAAAATATTTACTTAGCTAACTTAGTTTCTAACTCTATTGCTATGCCTAATGAAGTGTCTTTTGGAAATCAAATAACAGGCGTTAGAGGATTTGTAGCTACTGCTAAATTTCAAACAGATAGCACTACACAACTTGGAGGAACAAAACAACTATGGTCTACAAGATCAGAGTATGTTAACTCATCTGGGTTTTAATTATATTATATGAAAGATTTAAACGAACTTATGGTTCAGATGAGCACTCTTGATAAACAAGATTTTAGAGATCAAATGATAGATCTTACTGTTAAGATGGCTCAACTGCCAGACGCTGCTGTTAGAGAAACTTATGCTGAAAATGCTAGCATAGACACTTACAATGGCAACAATTTAGAACATTTTTTTGGAGAAGGTACTTATATAAGAAAAATTACAATGAATAAAGGTTCTGTAATCATGAGTGCTATACACACTGTTTTACATCCTTTTTTTGTGTTGAAAGGCAAAGCAACTGTATTATCTGAAGACGGTTTAATAAATGTAGAAGCTCCTTATTTTGGTATGACAAAACCAGGAACTCAAAGACTTTTATTAATACATGAAGATATGGAGTGGTATACAGTGCATCCTACAGAAAAAACAAACGTAGAAGAAATATTACAAGATGTAACTTCAAAAGATTATGACCACCCAAAACTTAAAATAAATTAACATGTTATTATTAGAATTAGTTACCCATACTGGACCTGTCTATTACGAGGCTACTGTTGCTGCTGTAGCTATTACTGCAGGTGCTACTGCTTTAATAGCTGGTGCTGTAGACTTTGGTATTAGTAAAAATAAAGAGAAAAAAGCTGCAGAGGCAGCGGCACAAAAAGAAGCTGAATTAAAAGCATTTCAAGAAAATAGACAAGAAATTATTGATAACTCAGATGATATTAGAGCATTAGCAGCTCAAGTAAATAATCCATTTGCTAATTTAAGTGTAGCTACAGGCGCTGCAGAGTTTCAAGCTGAACAAGCAGATTTAGCTTTAGCTCAGTCACTAGATACTATGGCAGCTACTGGGGCAAGTGCTGGTGGTGCAACTGCTTTAGCTAGAGCAGCTTTAGCTAGTAAAAAAGGTATAGCTAATAGCATAGAACAACAAGAAGCTCAAAACCAAAAAATGGCAGCGCAAGGAGCTCAACAAGCGCAACAGCAAAGACTTAACTTGCAACTTCAGGCTGAAGCTGAAGAAGCTGCTGCTTTCGATAGGCAAGAAAGAAGAGATATGGTTGACATGGGTATTATAAGAGAAGATCAACAATACCAACAAAACTTAGAAGTACAATATGGATTAGCCGCTCAAGAAGCTGCAGTAGGAACTATAGAAAACGTAGGTGGCGCGGTTGGAGATGCCGCTGGAGCAGGTTTATTATAATAAAAATTAAAATATGGCATATCAAATACCAAACATCGCAGGTCTAGCTGCAGCTAGAAATAATAGAAGAGCTCAAGCTATAAAAGATATGGGAACTATGCTTGCTACTAGACAAAAAGAAAAAAATAAAATAGAAGCAGCAATTGTAAAAGATGCTAATGCTCGTAATGTAGATTTTTTAAATTATTTTGAAGAACAACCTAAATCTAGTAATCAAGCTTTTAATTCATCTGCAGAAGCATACGTAAGAAAAGCCTCTGCTAATCAAGAAGTAATGTATAGAAATGCTTTTGGTGCTCAAGGAAGTCCTGAAGCTAGAGCAGCATACAATGCTCAAGTAATGAAAGACAAAAGAAATTTACAGTCTATAGGTGAATGGATGACTTTAGGTAATGCTGCTAGTGTAGCTATAACAGAGAATCAAGCCGCGGCTGATCAAGAAACATCATTAGGTGCTTTTACTAGAGGTAATGATATAAATAAACTAAGTTTTCAAAGCGATTTAGCTAATTCAAAATTTACTAATTTTTTACTTAATGATGATGCTAATGGTAATATAAATTTAAAAGGTTTTTATTCTAGTGATGATTATGAAGGTTATCTGGCTGGCGATGATGAAAAAAAATACAACGAAAGAAATTTAACTGGAGACGTTCAAGCACATCAATCTGGTCAAGTTTGGTTTACTCAAATACAAAATGATGACTTACTTCAGAATAAACTAGGTAATATATGGACAAACAAAAATCCAGCTATTGGTTTAAGTAACTTATTTCAAGAAGAAACTAAATCAAATAAATATTTAAGCGGAGGCAATTGGGTTTATACTAAAGAAAAAGTATATAATCCAACTAAGGTAAAAAGCGAGTTATTAAATAAGTATTCTAATAGACTTGATACTCAAATAAATGGACAAGGTTTTGATAAAACTTGGGATCAGCTATATAAAGGTGGTTATATAAGAAATAATAAAGGAGAGTTTTTAGAAGAAGGAGATATTGCTTGGAACACTGTTAAGCAGATTAAAAATATATCTAATGAGATGTTCATGAAACAATATGGTGATTTAACAGGTGATGAGAAAATTACTCAAGAAGATAGAGATTTATTTGTTGATAACATGAAAGACGCTGCTAGGCAAGGGCTAGCTAACTATTTTGCAGAAACAATGGCGCCACAAAGTAATCAAGTAATATCAACTCAAACTACTGAAAAATACGAACAAGAAAACAAAAAGACGTATACGCCTGATCAAATTAATAAAATGATGATGCATGAAGACGCTTACTTAGCAAATAAAAGAGATGCTAAAGAAGATGTTAAATTAGATAACGCTGCTGATTTGCAAAAAGCTATGGTTAAAAATCTTAATGAAAACTCTCATTTAGAAAGCATGGGTAATGTAATATACGCTGATTATAATACAGCTATGGGTATATTAGAAAATACAGGGCAATTAGATGCTTATCAAAACAGCATGGACAAAGGTAATATATTTGCTTTAAAAGCTACTTCAACTGTTTCTAAAGGAATTAAGCAACTTCAATATGATCTTTTACCAGACTATGGAATTAAAGCTGTAGACATTGAAAATGCTGTTGGAAATGAAAAAGTTATACAAAGATTATTAAACAACGGTATAAACATAGATAGAGCTTCGGTAAATTATCTTGAAAGTATGTCACAAAATAACAATCCACTTATAGATGAATGATATTTATTACTACACTAATTCAAAAGGTGAAGTAGTAGAAGCCACTTATAGTCAAGTAGAAGAAGCGTCAAAACATTTTGGTTACCCTGATGCTCAAACATACATGACTGATAAGGGTATTACTACAGATCCTCCTTCTAAAGAGCAAGAATCACCTATGTTTTCTGGAGAAGAAACCAAAGATGCTATTGATAAAGCTCAAGATGAGCAAGAGAAAATACAGCAAGAAAGAGATGAAACCAGAAAAAAAGATTTAGATAACCGTATATCTAATGAGAAACCTAAAGTAAATAAAAGTATGTCTCAAATAGTTCGTGAAGCTAAAATGAAAGAGACAACTGAAAAAGCTATAGAGTTAGACGATGATCACACTTGGATGGATAATGTAGATGATGTTCAGTTTTCTAACTCTGGCAATAATAAAATGTCTGTAATGCTCAACGAAGCTTATCCAGGTTTTACAAGTAAAGAAGTAACTAAATATAGAACTGATTATGGCCCTGATGGTGCTGTAAATTTACCATATACTGAGCTACAAATAACTGACGATAATACTGGAGACGTTAAAACAATAGATCCTAAGTCTAATAGTTTTAAAACAGATATTAGAGGTTTTGTTAATAAACATGGTGGCACAAAGAAATATAAAGCAGATGAAGAAACATTAAGATTATCTAGTGAAGCTGACGAAGCTACTAATCTTTCTGGTTATCAAAATTCAGAAATACAAAGTATAACTGGAAAACCTAATGAAGAGTTGTTTAAACCTTATACTGAAATGGAAACAGTTCAAGGTATACCAACTCCAGATGGTAGAATGATTAGTGGAAGTAGAAGAGTAGAGAAAACTATTCAACCTTATGAAGCAGAGTTAAAGCAAGCTAAAGATATTCTTGATAGACAAGTAGCAGACATAAACGCTAAGAGATCACCTAGTGATCAAATACCAGCTGCAACTAGGTTAGATATAGAAAACAAAGCTAAAGACCTTATAGCTGCTGATATGACATATAAAATGCAAAATAACAATTTGCAAGACTATTTAGAAGATTTAACTGAATCTGAAATTGCCAAACTAAATATTTATACAACAAAAACTAAAGACGCTAAATCTAAAAAAGCAAGTGAAATATTAGCTGTTCAAAAAATAGAAATGGATAATTTTTTAGATGAAAATAAAAATCCAGATCTAATGCTGGTTAACTATGTTAACTCTACTTTATCAGATCCTACACAAGAATTTTTACCAGAAGAAGGAGAAAAAACTATTAAGCTTAACAACGGTAAAGTAATAGGCGAAAAATTATATAATGAGTATGTACAAGCAAAGTCTAATTTAGATAACCAATTAGTTCCCCTTAAAAAACGACAAGACGAAATAAATAAAGTAACAGGTGAAGTTTCTGATTTAAATACTAAAATGGATTTATACGGCAGAGACTACAGTAATATGAGTAAGTTTACTTATAACTTTTTAAAAGGTTTTGAGAGTATTGGATCTGGTATATTGTATTATGGTGGAAGACTAGGAAGTGAAGTTATGCAATTAGGAGGTGGATTAACAGGTTTTGCTGGAGAAGTATTACAAAAAAATCTAACTGATTGGCAAATAAATAGATTTAAAGAAGATCAAGATCGTAGAAGAGTATTAGCTAAAGACGTTTCATTTGGAGATTTTAAAGATAAAAATGGAGAGTATGATGCTAGTAGATTTGGTAGATTTATAAACCAAGAAGTTAGCACTCAGCTTCCAATACTAGCTTCAATGGTAGTTACTGGTGGTAGTGGATCTGCCGTGTTACCAGCGTTGACTATTGGCACGTATAGTGCGGGTGAAAGATTAGCAGAATTTGATGTTAATCAAGCAACTGATCCAAATTATAATCCATCTGCTTTAGAAAAATGGTTTGTAAGTACAGGCTATGGTGCTTTAGACGGCACGTTAGGTACTTTACCAACTGCTAGAATATTAAGAAATAGTGTTAAAGCTGTAGGCACTTCTGGTACTAGCGGTTTTTTAAGCTTTAGTAAAGAGTTTAAAAACGCTTGGACTAATGGAACGTTAAGAAAACATGTTATATATGAACCAGCTATAGACATGGCGGGTGAAGTAGGTACTACGTGGGGTCAAAATGCTTTAGATGGTAGACCTATATTAACTAATACTGGTCATACTGCTTTTACTTCTGGTATGTTTAGTGTATTTTTAGGTGGTGGTCCTTTAGTTTATGGACATACTTTAACTGCTTTTAGTGATCGTAAAAAATGGAAGGAAACTAGAAGCTTAATAGATGATAAAAACAGGCTTGAGGCTAAATTAAGTAATGTTGATGGTCGTACTAAAGTTGGTAAAGCTTATAAAAATCAAATAACAAGTTTAGAAAAGCAAATTGAAAATAATATTAATACTGTTTCTAATAATGTTAATAATAAACTATCACCAAAATCTTATAATGCTTATGTTAATGCTACTAAAAGACAAGAAGAAATAAGATTAGAAGCAGAAGCTATAGTGGACGATCAAACTATTAAAAATAGACAAGACAAACAAGAGCAATTAAAATATCTTAAAAAAGAGTTTGACGATATACAATATGCTAGAGATTTATGGAGAGATGAAGATGCATTTGGAAATGAATTTAACTTATTAAGTTCTGGTAATGAACAGCAAAAAGAAAGATACCAAAAAATAAAACAAGAAGCTATTACAAAGTTAAGAGTTGATAAAAATAAAGCTCCAGACTTTCAACCAGACGCTAAAGATATAAATGCAGCTGCATATGATATATATGTTAGAGAAGAAATACAAGACAGAATAGACCAAGCTAATAAAGCTAGTAACAATTTTAAAACTATAGTATTAGAAACAAAAGAAGATGCTATAAATGAAATTAACAGATTGGCTAATGAAGAAATAAGTATAGCTGCCTCTGAAGAAAAAACTACTATACAAGATACTAAAACCGTAATAGATAAAATAAATAAAGGATCATTAAACGGTTTTCAAGTTGGTAAAAACAATTACGCTATAATGGAAAACGCTGTAGCTAATGAAAAAACCGAAATAACTATACATGAACCTGGTCACCAAGTGTTTGAAGAAATACTTCAAAACAGAGATGCTGATTTTTCTGATATGGCTAGATCTGTTTTAGAGTGGACTAAAGCAAATAATCCTGCTGTATATAAAAGATTAAGTACTCAAGCTGGTGTTAATTTATTATTAAGTGATAACTTAGCAGATAGAAAAAGAGGTGCTGAAGAAGTTGTTGTAGAGTTTTTAGAAGAAGTTTCTAAAGAAAGATCATTTAACTTTGATAGAATACAAGACAAAGAATTAGCTGCATACTTTTCTTATATGGCATCAGACATGATGCAGAAAAACACATCTAATAATTTTGCTTTAAATTTAAAAGGACAAAATGACGCTGTTAGTTTTTTAGTTACTCTAGCTACTAAAATAAAAAGAGGTGATATAACTCAAAGAGATATACAAGAAGCTAGACAGTCACCTGTTATAAAAGCTATTGAGGAAAAAACCAGTGAGACAGCTGCTGTGGAATTAGCTGCTAAAATAAAACCAGAAGTTGGATCTATTAAAGAGTCTGTTTCAGAGACACCTGAAGAAAGAAAAATTAGACAAGATAATAGAAATAAACTTTTAGATAAAATTTATAATGAAAAAGCTTTAGATGAAGATGGCAAGCCTGTTAGCAAGCAAGAGTTTAATGAATTTTTAAATACTCAAGAAGGTAAAGACTTTGTAGGCGAGGTTTTGTTAATGTCCTATAATGATATATTAGCCTTAGTTAAAGGTGATGAACTTAAAATAGATTTTAATCCAATAATAAAACACATAGAAGCTTTTAATCCTCAAAAGAAAGTTACAGAAGGTAAGTTTGATTTAAAAGGATATTTTGGTAGATTTTTAAAAGCTAAAGTTGGTACTGGCGCAAAGCGAGTAGCTAAATCAGAAGGTCCAAAAGCTGCAACTAGAATAGGTCAACAGCGAGAAGGTGGTAGAGCTTTTGACATAGCAGATACTAGAGGTAAAGCTGACCAAACAGTTGATTTAAATTTAAGGCAACTAGCAGATATTAAAGAAGGCAGCGACTTATATAACTTTATATTAGATAAAACTAAAAAAGTATTATCTACTTTTAAACCTAAAGTAAAAGGTTTAAACGCTGAAGTTGTAGAACTAGCTAAACAACCTACAAACTCTAAAGCTATTGCTCAAGTAAATAAAGCTTATAAAAGTGTTAGACAACAATTAAATAGTGATTTTGATACTGAAATGTTTAAAGAAGTTAAAAACACTATTAAGAAACCTAACTACAAGTCTTGGCTAGAAAATAATAAAAAAGCTATACTTAGTTTAGATATAAACACTTTAGTAGCTTTTGAAAGGTTATCTAAGAATAAAATATTTGCTGTTGCTGAGAAAAAAGATATGAGCCCTAGCGAAATTGAAGCTGCGTTATCTGTTGGTAGAAAAGCTGATTTAGTTTATATTAACCCTACATCTGGACCTACTTTATATAAAAGATTAGATCCTTCACCTGAACAAATATCAGAGTTCTTTTTGAAACGTGGTAGAGATAATGCTTTAGCAAAAGCTATAGCTGCAAAGCTAGGTGAAAATGCTACGATGCAAGCATTAAAAGGAGAAGTTGGTCAAGATAAAGCAAAGGTAATAGAAATATTTTCTAATAATAATCCAGATCTTAATTGGATCCCATTAGAAAA
>Ga0181393_1000032_pt1 | contig 37991 bp, 83 predicted proteins | sample 16SPOviralmetaG_FD_130122 | JGI IMG/M metagenome (GOLD analysis project Ga0181393, IMG submission 130122) | Marine viral communities from the oligotrophic San Pedro Time Series (SPOT) site, San Pedro Channel, CA, USA - 16 SPOT_SRF_2010-10-21 | ecosystem: Environmental > Aquatic > Marine > Strait...
TAAATTATCAGAATTAGAATCTGAATTATCAGAAGAAGAATTTGATGAACTTAGGGAACTAATACAAAAATTAGATGACAACAACTCAATAACACGATATGTGAAGTGAAAACCGCTCATGCCTGGAACTATATTAATAGAGAAAGCGAAAAAAGAAATCATCGGTGAAAGAAGAAATATTGAAAATACACAAGTAGCAAAAGAGACTATTGGGCTAAAACACGAAGCTTTGATTAGACAACAAATTGCTACTAGCAAAGACACGAATAGGCTTCTTTCATTATTGATAAAAACATTAGAGTCAAATGGCAGTGATAATCCTCATTTCATGGGGCCTAATTCAATACAAGCCCATAAAATAGTACAAACATATGATTACTAAATATGATGAACTATAGGACCGCTCATGACGAATATCGTTTGGTTAATTGTGCGTAGAATATTTGGAGTAATATTCGTAGCAATAGCAGCAGCATACATTACAGCCACATTGGCTGAATGGGATATACCTTGGTTTGACCTACCAGAACAAGCGCATACACCTGCATTTTGGGCTATATACGGCCTAATTACAGTATGGTGTTTGATACCTGTTTTGATTGATGTACCAAGCAAAAACCAAGTGAACCTTACGCCAGACAAAAAACAGGAAGGTGGTTTGAAACAAGTTCTTGCTACTGCAGCAGCAGCAGCAACAGGACAAATGACCTATTCTGAACCATGGGAATCCCCCATAGGTTCAGGAAACTGGTATGTTCAAGGCAGCGATGGTTCTATGTATGGATTCAATCGTGAAATAAACGATTGGGTTGCTATACAAAAATAAAACCGCTCATGTCATTGAACATTGGAAAATTGGATGAAAATTCACTTGAGAAAGCCGTAGGTCTAATCGATAACACGATTGTAGCAGCGTTAGAAGCTTGCTACACAAGCAGAGATTTTGAAGACCTTAGAGCAGAGATAATAGTGGCTTGGGATTTGATATACTGCTTTGGAGATTTAGGAGATTCCCAAGATCTATTCGGTGAATTTTTATGGCAATACAACAAAGACAGAGGCTACGAAGATTAAGCCCCCGCTCATGGAACATTTTAGATGTAACATGGATGCCCGAGACTGGCAACTGTATAGCGAAAGCATGGATTGTAGCGAAGTCGCAGACATATTGAATAGAACATTCAATATCATGGCGAGAGACACATACGGTACTTTGGTTACAGACCGAGAAGGACTGAATGCAGAAACGGCAATCAGGTTAGCCAAGAAACTGCAAGAATATATGAGAACTGCTATGAGTGTATGGAGCCGCTATGGAGCTTACGACTCGGAGCCAGACGGTATGCTTGCATACCAAGTAGGAAAATGTCACGAACATTACCTACCTCACGTTGGACTTGAAGTTAGTCGCTGGAGCATCCAAGAAGTAGGTTCAGATAAATGAACACCGCTCATGCCAAAATATGAAGTTTGGAATATATGGGATAAAATGTCCATAGATGGAAAGAAGTACAATAGTATCGCAAAAGCAGTTGAAGCAGGTCGCAAATTTCTCTTGAGGTTTGCTGACAAAGGCTACTACGCCTGCGCTCAACGTGACGCAATAAACTTTTACGGAATCGCAGAAGGTAGCACAATGAATGCTCATATACCGCTTAAACATTTTAGCGTGTATATCGTTGATTCCGAAGACAAAGCAAATTGCACCGATCTTGAAGATGTTGGGATGTGTACCTTAATCGATGTAAGTCTACCGATGAATCCGTTCCACGATAACGTAGTTATGGGTGGAGAGGACTGTCGAGTAGTATGCAAGCTGGATGATGATATTTCAGCCGATTGGTTATATGACATAGTGCAACTTTGGAACGAGAATAGACATAGATACTATGGTGAATAAACCGCTCAATGTTAGAAAATACAGACGAATATTGGGATAAAATACTGCATGATACATGGAGTCATAATGAATACCTTGACATAATGTGCGAAATTCTTTACAAGAAATTTCCACTAGAAGTACATGAATCCCATGCCGAACCTTGGGCTGAACCAGTTGTTAAGACACAAGATGAGATGAGAGATTTGATAGACAAATTGGATTCTTACTGGAAGCACAAAATAAAAATGTTACTTGGGAATAAAGATTATATCCCTTGATGCCCGCTCATGACAACACTATTAGAAGAGTTGAACGAAGGAGCAAAAATGCTTGATAAAATAATTTACAAAGCGATACAAATGCTCATGGAGAAATGGAATATGAATAATGGTATTGATGGGTTTGCTGAATTTTATGCAACACATCCAGCCTGCAAATACGATGTGGAAACACTTGAAACAATTGCAGGCATGAAACGTGACTCAAACTTGTTCACACCTGAATGGGAAGATGTAATATTAATGGTCCAAGACCAAAATCATACGCTTCCTCCAGGTTATGAACACGCAAGGGAAAACGAAAAGACCGTGACGGCGTGTGCTAGAGATGATTGGATTCAAGAACAGTACGCTAGATGGTTTGAAGGAAATGACAGATTTCTAACGATGACCCAATATCACTTGGTTGATGAAAACAAGTTATTCTTCAACTGGCTAATTCGCAAATGAATTACCGCTCATGCAACAACACACTGGCTATATAGCAAGTAGTGAGCCGCCAAAAAGAAGAACAAAGACACCTGCTACATGGGTAAGAATATGTCGCAGTGAAAAACAATCTTGCATACATTGTGGTAAAGTGGTTGGAAAAGGAAACAAAGCCATCACTATGAACAATTGTAATGATGATTTAGTTATTTGTAAAAATTTGTGGCTCCATTTAGAATGCAAAGATGATTTTGCTATGCATTTACGACTAATAAGTTAGAAACCGCTCATGCCATTATTAGTAGGTATAGAAAATGGCCCAAGTAAGGGCTTTAGTAAGAAACAATTAGCATTTACCAACGGGTTTAGCCTTGGTAGTGTATGTGGACTAGCCGGATGCGGGGAGATAAGAGATCCCAAAGAATTTTTAGCAAGACTAAAAATGGCTTGGCCGATATTACACCAAGGAGAAAAATTGCCCAAATTTGTAAATATTGGATTGATAAGAAGAATGAAAAAGGCTGGTTGGTACACCAACGCAGCAAGCTGGGATGAACCGATGGTTTTTGTTCACAAAATAGCATATATGCTTTGGAACACACACTATCACACATATGGAGATAAGATGACCGAAGAAACATGGCATGATGCGCCATATAGGTTACTTAGAGATGATGAGCTAGATAGGGCAGTATACGCCATAGCTAACAAGCGTTTCCATAGGATAAACCCACACAAACTGGATGAAAAGTTAACAATTGATCCCTCTGATTATGACGAATACGGAGGTTATATTGGTGACTGAAACCGCTCATGGTAGAAGCTAAAATAGAAGGCCCTAACGATGAAAGACTGATGAAATTTAGCAAAGAACAACTGCGCCTAATTGTGTGGTCTTACGCTTGTCAATTAAATAAATACGAAGAAGGAATAGCCCACATTGCTAAATGGATGGATGCAGAAGACATAAATTGGGCGGACGGTAATGTTATCGGACTCTTCACAAAGGAACTGCTTAAGTTGATAGATTGAACATGGAAAAAGAGAAATTTGAAGTTGGAGGTTATATTGGTGACTGAAACCGCTCATGGTAGAAGCTAAAATAGAAGGCCCTAACGGATTTTGGGAAGAAGAAGACAAGATAAGATACGCTTGTGATTCTGCAGAGGCAGTAATCTACTACTTAATAGAAAACGGTCTTGTTGGAGATGAAATGATTTACGATTATCAAAAATCATTGTCACAACCATTTAGGGCGCTAACAGAGGAAGGTCGTGATTTGTTTGAATACATTTACAGTCTAAGCAAATTCGACTAATCCGCTCATGGAAAAGAAATTTTCGGAATTAGAAGAAGGAGTAGATTATATCGACCTAGCAAATAATGAAAAAAATGTTATTTGGATTTTACCAGAATCGGCAGCAGACACAATAATGGAGACACTTAGTATAGATGCGCGTAGTTTAGCAATTGATACTGAGATACGTGAAGAGATAAGTGTTGCCTATGATTCAATAAAAACGGTTGAAATAGAGGCAATAAAAATGCTTGTTGACGCTTTACAAGATGAAACTCAGCCGATGAGGAACCATGATGACCCAGGAGCAATCGATGATTGCTGGAACACACTAAGGGAGATATTTGGCTTCTCAAACGAAACCTACTAAATACCGCTCATGAAGAAACATGTTACAATAGGTGAACTGATTGAAATTTTGACACAACCAAGAGACACGCCAATGGACACAAAGATTGTGTTTTACCATTTGAAAGGCTATACTCTTGAAATTATGGAAATTGAAAATGTTCTCCATTTTGACGAGGGTCCTCGGGTAGCAATCACCCTAAAGGGCAAAGGAACAGACGAAGGAGGAAACAGCGCAGACGATGATGTAGGCGTATCAGTCCTCTAAGCCGCTCATGGCACAAATAAGAATAATGTACCAAATAGGAAATGATGCGTTTGACGATACGCCCCTGCCTGAAACAAAGAGGATTTTTGCTGAAATCCTTGAATGCATGGGAAACGGCTCAGTCGGTGGGTTGATATTAGATATCAACGGAAACGGAATAGGTTCATGGGTGATTGAAGGTCACGATGAACGATACGCAGTCATAGAGGAAGAATAAACCGCTCATGCCTAATTGGTGTAATAATAACCTCATTTTGAGGCACAAAGATAAAGACAAAATAGCAGAAATGGCTAAAATAGCTGAAACTGTAAGTCTACAAGGAGATAGTGGGGAACTGTTTAATGCAGTTATCCCCCGACCTGCAGAATACGAAGGCACCGTTTCAGGTGGTCTTGTTAACAATGCTCTCGCAATAATTAGAGCAAAAGAACATGACAACTGGACAGATGTTGAAAGTTATCGCCACCATGGGTGGGTAAAAGATAAAACGATGTTTACAGATAAGACCCCTATCGAAAGAGTTAGGGAGATAATTGTAGAACGATTGGAAGATAGAATTAAAAATTGGAATACTGAATATGATCCAATGCAAGAGGCTAGGAAACAATTGAAACTAAAGGAAAAATACGGTAGTTTGAATTGGTATAATTGGCAAGTAGCAAATTGGGGTTGTAAGTGGGATGCAAGTTCCACGGATTTTATTTTAATATCAGATACAGAGTTAAACATCACCTTTGACACGCCCTGGTGCCCGCCAGATGGTTTTTTGTATCATTTGATGGACTTAGGTTTTGAAGTAGACCTTTCTGCAATGGAAGCTGGAATGGATTATTGGCTGTGGCGAATAAACGACGAAGAAATCGAAGGCGGTACTATGTCTGATTACATAGTATATGAAAACGAAGAAGATTATTCGGTTGACGAAGCAGCCACATACAAGAAAGCTTTAGAAATAGGAATTTCTAAAGAAGCATTTGATAGATGCCAGTTAGATTGTATCAGGGGAGGCTGATGCACCGCTCAAAGGAGAAACTAAATATGGTTAATTCGAAATTAATGGATGTAATGGAAATATTGCAAGATACCCCAGGCATGGATGCAGAGATAATGAGGCAACAAACTGAACATGGAGTTCAACTTATAGATGCATTACTTAATTGGGAAGATGACAAAGACGGAGGTAAAAAGCTCAAAGATGATGATTTTATTATCGGAGCAATCAAGTTTATCTCACAGCATGTTACATTACCGGAAACACTGCAAGAAAGATACCTTGCTAATGATGGCAAACCTGCAAAGGCAACTGTCGAAAAGGTAGAAGCAGAACTAGAACCAGAACAGGAACAAACGGAAGAAACGGAAGAAGAAGTAGATCGGGAATTGGAAAAATACCTTGAAATGGTAGAAGAAAATCATCCGAACTTGATAGATGCCGTTGCAGATGATAAGGTGATTGATACTTTGATTACTACTGGAAAAACTGATAACGAACAAACTTGGGAAGAACATTTTACAGAAGTGTTACTTCAACAAGGAATTGAACTTGAAGAAAAGGTAGAAGTCGAAGAACTATCTATCCTAAATGCTGCCGAAGCACTAGAACCTGAGTCTGAGGAATCTGAGGAAGAACACGTACACGATGAAAACTGTATGCACAAACATGAGCATGAGGAAGAGTACGAGTCAAGACAGGAACTTGTAGAAGAACCTGTTACTCAGCCTAGCACTGCCCGCCCTACGGGGATAGCCTCTATCATGGAGGCTATTGTCATAAAGGAGCAAGCACTTGCAAATGCAGTATTAGAGGTCGAAGAATTACTCGACCAGGCAATAGGACTAGTTTCTAAATACAAGAAGTCAGTTTTGGAACAGACTTCAGCTATACAAGAAACTCTAAGTTAAGCCGCTCATGTTAGTAAACACTAGACACGGTAAGGCTAATCTTATCAAAGTGATACAAGATAAAGAAGGAAATACAGAAATTGTTTTGGAATTGGTTCAAAACGATTAGCCGCTCATGACCGATAATTGGTTGAATACGAGGGCTGGGATGAGATTTGCGAATAATACAATTCCAAACCTTACTGCAGCAATTGACAGAATGGTTGTAGCATTGGAGGTATCGCCAGTTTGGGATTCTCTACCATGCGAACCGTCTAGTAATGAAGAAAAAAGTGAATGGACAAGGAGACAACAGCAGGTAGGTGAAATTCAGCGTGTTTTACGCTGGGAGCCTAGCGAACTGGAGGTCTTCTTATATCGTGCGCTAAGTATGTTATACGCATCTGGAAATGGAACAGACAAAGAATCAGAGGAAGCAGTTGATGGAGCCTTTGGTGCTTTACAGACGGCTTCGCATGGTTTTAGAAATGTATTGGCAAGCCATACATTCGTCGTTTCAGGCGATATAGCAGACAACAATCCACAACGGATTGATTGGGAGCCAACTGCAAAGATGTTTCAAAGGATTCAAGGAAAATCCTTCTAACACCGCTCATGGTAGAAAAACCGAGTTTACAGAAAAAACTAACACAAACCAATATGAAATGTGTACCTGATGGATTACACCACATCGAACTAATATACGAATTTGTCGAAAAAGCACACAAAGACTTGATAGACAATGAGGTATGTATTACTGGATGGGAAGATTCACCAGAATGGAAACACAAAGTAAGAAATGCACTGCAAACACTAAAAGGCAAAGGAAGAATACACAAAACAGGATTAGAAAAGGGTTACTGGAGAATACAAGTAAACCTTAACGATAAAGTTTTGGCAGACCTTTGTTGTGGTGCCCGTTCGATTTGGTTTGATAAAAAACACCCCAACGCAATATATATGGATATTCGAGAGGAAGAACCAGGAACAATAGAATTACAACCAGGATGGTCTGTAAAACCTGATGTGATAGGTGACTACAGAGATATGTTTTTTGAAGATGAAACATTTCACTTAGTAGTTTGGGATATTCCGCATATATTAGACGCTAAAGGAGGAATAATGCTCAAGAAATATGGAAAACTTGGGCATGGCTGGAAAGAAGATGTACAAAATGGATTTAATGAGATATGGCGCTGTTTGAAGCCCCATGGAGTTTTGATATTCAAGTATAATGATCTTTCAATAAGCGTAACAGAAATGTTATCGTCTTTTCCTCAACAGCCTCTAGTTGGAACTAGGACAAAGAAAAGCGTAGGTAGTAATGGAACAGGCACTTATTGGTTTGCATTCATTAAATTACCTGCAGAATAAACCGCTCATGAGTTTGAAAGAAACTTTGATTGATTTCCTTGAAGAAAATGGCGCAAGCCATCTCAAGGAATTATATGAAGCAAATCCGAATGAGAAAGAATCCACAATCCGTGGAAGATTAAATGAGAACATTAACAAATGTTTCAAGAGGATTTCGCGTGGAGTGTATATCGCAATTAATGGCGATAGTCAAACACTTCTCATAGAAGGAAATGCTTGGGATGCCATTGATGATTTTGAAAATGATAGTTTTGATGCTATCATTACAGATCCGCCTTATTCGGTTCTAGATTATCAAATGCAGACTGGTTCAACCCGCCCTAGAAACTTAAAGAAAGGGTGGGATTTCGAAACTAAAGACATTGATGAAGAGTTATTCAGCAAAATGTTGAGAGTATTAAAGCCAGGAGGACACTTCTTTTGCTTTATGCCAGCGTGCAAGCACGACACCATCGATTACATCTATTCGCAAGTGAAGTTAGCTGAAAAGGCTGGATTCACGTTTAACAGCCAATGGGTGTGGGATAAAGGTGTTATATCGCTTGGTTACAATGGGAGACCTCGGCATGAACTGATGATGTTCTTCTCTAAAGGCAAGCGTAGGATGACAAGCGACAGGAGTATTCCTGATGTTTTGGCGTTTAGGCGTTTGATGAGTAAAAAGAAGAAAATACATCAAACAGAAAAACCAGTCGATTTGATTGCAGAACTAGTCAAATTCACAACCGTTCCAGGAGAAATTATTCTAGACCCCTTTGCAGGGTCGTTTAGTCTTGGGTCGGCTTGTCGAAAATTAGGTCGTCATGCAATCGGCATCGAACTAAGCAAGGATTACATTAACGCTTCATGGAATAGAATGAAGGAACAATGTTAAACCGCTCATGGAAACACAAAAAACAACTAATGGAAGAACAATTACAACCTCGGGGCCATTTCTTGACCCCAAAGTTGAGGTAGAAATAAACCCTCCAAGACCATCAGGAGAATTCGATGAAGCCCTTTACTATGATGGGATTCATTACTTTCCTAAAACAATAAAACACATCAACAACAAACTGAACACCTTTGAAATCCAAGGATGTTTTTATGATAGAAAATGGAGACAGGACACATTTCACATCGGCAGAAAGGTTAGAGATATTTTGCTTGATGAATGAACCGCTCATGGAAGAAGAATGGATAATTTTTGGGTATGATAAACACGACCTAGAACTATTTGTATACAGGATGGCAACAAGACCAGACCCTGTAAAATTTGCTTTAGATATAATGAAAGAAAAGTACGATAATTACGATGAAGGCGAATGGTATGACCGAGCAGGTGATCCATTATCAGATGCTATTCATGATGCTGGCCCTAATGGCTGGATTATTGAAGCTAATTATGACGGAACTATCGAAGGCATGAAAATACAAGCAAAAAAACTCAGTAGTATAAACAACTACATTTGGGAATAAAACCGCTCATGGTAGATAAAAACCTAGATAAAAAGATAAAAGCAGCTTCAAAGAAGCTGAAAGCAAAGGTACTAAAAATGGTGATAAAAGACGAATTTGAATTCGTCAAATTGATACCAAAAGAGACAAAACCTAGCCAAGAAGATTTGATGACAAAGATTGGTTACAGAACACCCAAAGAAACACACGAAGAATGGTGCGAACGAAGAGATAACTTTGTGCCGAAAGAATTACCGCCAGGTAAACATTCGTTTGGTGGTTTCTTATGGGATGGTGAAACTAAAAACAGCTATGTAATCATTCCGCCCTACAACAAAGGAAATGCTAAAATCGTTTATGATAAAGTCACTTTCGACAAAGAAGCAGTTTTCAAATTCTTCAAGGAACTCGGTATTAGGAAACTAGAAATCAGTTTTTCTGGAGGCCACGACAGCGGGAGTGAAGACGGAGCGCAATTGTGGTTCGATTTTACAAAAACTGATGAATTAGATAAACGAGGCAAGCCTATATGGAAGAAAGCAGACCTTGAACAAAACAGTACAGAAGACATATTTTTCGAAGAGGGTACAGTAGAACGCTATGCTCAGCCGGAAAAATGGGTTAAAACTGATGAATTAGATGAAAAGGGCTATCCTAAACGAAAGAAAGTACCTAACGAAATATACCAAGATTGGTTTGATAATGCTAAGGAGTTTTTGAATTCTCTTAGCAGACCAATTTATGATAAATACGGTAGTTTCGCTGGAGAATTTTCAGTTGAAGGTAGACTAATCTATGACATTGAAAAAGAAGAAATGACTCTTCAAGGTAGCGAATCATGTTGGGAAGGATTCACGTATACTCTTTGAGTACCGCTCATGTCACACGCATGGCACCATGCCGTATCATCGGCAAAGGAATATGGAGGAATACCTGAAGATTATGTGAAAATACACGAATGGTTTGATGCTCCCAAAGAGCATATACCTGATTTTCGCAGCAGAATGTTTAGGCACCATACGCAAGGGATATCAGTTGCCATACAGGTTTTTGGTCCATCAGTATTGAATAGTGATGGAGTCAAGATACCTACTCAATGGATCTGTGAACAGCACATGATAGAGGATTTTGGAAGAATACCTAGACCTGAAGATTGGGTCAAGAATTTGACAAGACTCGAAACAGAATCATGGATGGCTGTTAACGCTAGGTCTGGACCGAAAAAATCTCCCACTAGGAAGATGATTCAAAAATCAAACTGATAACCGCTCATGGATAATGAACCATTTATTTGCGACGAATGCGGTAGACAATCAAGAAGGGCCGAAGGCACAGGTTGGTGCATTCATTGTGAAAGCGAATATAAAAACGGATTGAATGGGTCGTGGTAAAATCAAACTCTCACTTGGAGATTTTGTATATTACTGCGGCAAAAATAAATCCTATTTTGAACCAGGAGAATACTTGAAAGTAATTAATGAAGAACCACTAGAGTTTCTATCGGTCAAAACACATAGAATAGCAAGTTTAGAAATTGATGAAATAAAACTGATTTAACCGCTCATGACAAAAATGAATTTATTAGATTTAGTCAAAAAACGAAAAAAGGAACGTACAGAAGAGGAACAACAAATTCCGATTATGGATGAGCCGGAGATTGAAGAAATATCCGATCCCGCTGAAAATCTAATTCAACAAGCTGATGCTGTATTGGCGACAACCAATACAGAGCCAGCAACAGAAGTAATTGTTGAAAAGGTAAAAAAGCGTAAAACGGAAACCAAGAATACAAAGGCTCGTAAAAAGAGAGCCAAAGTCAATAAAAACATCACAGAACGCTTGATGAAACTACCAGTTGCAGAACGGTTTAAAACCGTTGAAACTGCAGTAAAGATGGTAATTAATAGCATCTCAAAAGATCCTACGGTATCTGCCGCAGGTATCAACGGTGTTATGATATGTGGACAAGGTGGAACAGGTAAAACCTATCTAACCACTGAGACATTAATCAAAGCAGGTCTAATTGATGGAAAAGATTGGTGGAAAAATTCTGGTAAATCTTCGGCTTTTGGGTTGTACCAACTTCTTTACGAACATAAGGAAGGAGGAATCATTGTCTTAGATGATTCTGATATATGGACAGATAAAGAAGCAGTAAATATCTTAAAAGCAGCACTTGACACCTACGGTAAAAGAGTAGTCTCTTGGAATACCAAAGGTGCAGAACAAGCAGGGCTGCCAAAAAGTTTTACTACAAAAGCCGCCGTTATATTCATCACAAACCGTGAAGAAAAAGATATTCCTCAACCGATGAGGGATAGATGTATTTACATTCCCTTAGAAGTTACTAGGGAAGAAATGTTTGAACGGATGCACCAAATTTTGCCGAATATAGAGCCAAAAGGAAAGGAACATCTAGAAATGAAGAGAGAAGTCTTGGATTATCTAACATCTGTTCGTATAGACACGGATGATGAAGTTTCTTTACGAACTTTATACCAAGCGATAAAATGGAGGCAGTCATCCGATACAGAAATTCGCATGATGAAGCAACAAGGTACAAAAGTTGAACCAGAACGCTACAAACAGTGGAAAACTTGGGTCAATCTGCTATGCTGATATGACGGCACCGCTCATGGAAATAAAAAACATACCAAGTACAGACAAATACGAAGAAGAATTGCCTTTCGGAGATTTTTTGGACAAACACGATTATCCTAATGGTAATTGGTTCATGAAGGAGAAGCCGAAAGACTGTTACGAGTTCCAAGCCATTGTGCATGAAGCATACGGCAACGGTTCTCTTGCTGGAATACAGGGTGATTATTGTTGTGTAGTGTCGCTCAAAGGTGAGCGCACAGGGTCTGTTACACTTGCCTATGATTATGATTGTAAAGAATACTATTTACAAATTGAAGAGGTGATTGAATGAATAACATGCCAAGTACAGACGAATTGCTAAAGCACCATTATAGTGAATATGCAAAAATAGTCGCAAATGAACTATGGTGCGAACAATATCGAAAAACTCCATACAATCCTATGCCCTTAGAGGTAGCATTAGACTTAGCAAGAGTTATTTGGTACAATAGAACCCGCTCATGAGTAGAACACAGATTCGTGCTGAATTACATGTTATTTATGTAAAGTACACCAGTGACCCTAATGGGCCTGGACATGGAGTATCGTTCCTTGAAGGAATGTCATTTCATGACTCAAAGAAAGAAGCGATGGATGCTTTGAATGAAGAATTAGAACATCTATTATGGGAACATGTGGAACAAATAATGTTTGACAAAGGAATAAGTTTGCTTGAAGCCTTGAAACTCACCGAAGATGGACAAGAAATAGAGGAATACCTCAATTGGATTCCGTATTCGCTGACTTCAGGGCCTAAGAAACTACCAAAAATCGACTTACCAGATGGTATCGAAAGATGGTTGCCGGATTGTGAAACCGTTATTGGTTATGCAACAGTTTGAACCGCTCATGAGGGGAAAAAATATCCAACTGCAAAAAATAATTGAAAGGTTCTTGAAAGAAAACGGGCCAAGCACTACTGATAGTATTAGGGTGCATGTAAATAATAATACAAGGCATGGAACATCTGCAAATGTATTAGGCAATTTACTAAGCAAAAAACCTCAATTCAAAAAAGTAGGGTTCCACAACACTAGATCCGATGGACATAGTGGCAGTGGTACAAGAAATGTAATTTGGGATTTAATAAAATAAACTCAAGAAAACCGCTCATGCGTTTGAAAATGCCAAAACCCCCATACGAAATCTCGAAGAGAACATGGGATGATTATAGGAGAGTACAGGATAGTGGAAAGATGAATATGTTTGGATATCCAACAGTAGTCTATTTCATGAAGTACCAAGCCTATGAAAAGTGCCTACAGCACTTTGATGAAGAAGAGAATACAGAACCAATCATAATTAATGATGATTAAACTGCTCATGGATTTACAGAAGTTACTAGGAGACAAGCTCAAAGATAGAGCCTGTCTCCATTGTGGTAAACGATTGACAAACAAAGACTCAATAAAAAATCGAGTCGGGCCAGTCTGTCGACACAAAGTAGTTATGAAATACGCTAAACTATATGGTTCGTATTTTTGGAAACCAGAAGAGGATTATTACTTAGAAATAGCCGGAAAGGCTTTTGATGAGTACGATGATTTAGATTACGTTATAGTCGGAGGAAGTTATTTTTACGAAACATTAGTGGCAACATTAGACAAAAATGGAGACCCGATGGTAGTCACTTGGATAAATGCCTATGGAGAGAAAAACAACACCAATGATGATGCTCTTGAATGGATAAATACAGTAAAAAACACATTCAATGTTGAAACATTACACGAATGCATCCACGAAGATGATCCTAGTTTATCATTACTGGACTCATATTGGGGTCCATGCAAAGACCTAAAAAAACACCCAAACAGACCTGAAGATGATAATTGGGGTCCTATATACTCTATGAGTGCTTGGGAAAACTTCAATATTATGATGGAAGAATGGGCTATTGGTTTTGAATGGTATGAAAATTTATACGAACTCATAAGTCGAAGACAAAGAGAAGGATTATCTGTTTGTATTCTTAATTTATTGGACTGGAGGCTTACTCAAAAAGAGGAAGAAATAGCCGCCAAAGAATTTTCATCTAGTTTAGAATTTGCAATGGAGATGACATCAGGTTATGGTGAAGATTTTATGGCTACAAGAAAAGAATTAAAACTTTGAAACCGCTCATGCAACAACTTGCAAATAATAGAATTGCGTATAGAACTTGCCACACAGACAGACAGAGCTGTGTATGTTGTGGAAAATCTATGCGAAAAGGAGAAAGAGGCATTATATTAAACAATTCAGGCGATGAAGTAACGATTAGAAAAAATCTATGGCTTCACGCAAGATGCCGTTGGAAATTTGCAGCACAATTAAAATCATTACATGATCCTAAAGGCAATCGAGAATTGCCAGATTATAAAACGCACACGAAAAAATTACGTGTGCTTGATTTGTGCTGTGGTATGAAAGGTTGGAGTAAAGCATTTGCAGAAAGAGGTCATTATGTTTTGACCGTTGACATTAACCCTGCATTTGAACCAGACATTTGTGCAGATGTTATGAGCCTTACAGTCGAAGACTTAGGAACGGATTGGGATATAATTTTAGCATCCCCTCCGTGTGAGGCATTTAGTGTTGCCAGTTGTGGACACCATTGGGTGAAAGGAAGTTATGCTCCCAAATCGGAGAAAGCCGATAATTCACTACAGTTGGTACAACATGTTTACGAACTTATCGAAGCTATTAATCCTAAACATTGGGTTATGGAAAACCCGCGTGGGATGCTTAGAAAGGTATGGAAACAACCAACACTAACAACATACTTTGCATCATGGTCTGGTGGAGACTATGAGGGTAGAAGGCCACAAAAACCTACAGACTTATGGGGGGCAATCCCTGTGAGTATGTTATGGCCTGAACCCCGTAGATGGGAATTAGCCCCTAGAGGTACCAGTAGAGGTACACAAGGAATAAAAGACCCAGGAGAAAGGGCTAAAATTCCTTGGGGTTTGTCATTTACACTATGCATAAACTGTGAAAACAGTGATGGCAATGGACACTATGAGACACATACAGACTTAGATGGTAGAATCATCAAGTTTGGACCATTAGAATCCATTATGAGATTATTTAATCCACAAGAACAGATGCTAATAACAACTTGAACCGCTCATGATATTGAACGATGATGTGCAATATGAAATTTTGGATAAACTATATGTTGTAGCTGAAAACCAATTGGGGGGCTGGTGTGCTTGCTCAGTTATTGATGGCGACCTAATTGTTTACACAGAATTAAACAAAGAAGAAGCAAAACAAGAAGCAATGAGGGTCATCGAAGATCTTAATGATATGTATGATTGGGATAATAACCCTATGGAACTAGAACCAGGAGAAGTTGACTATGATGAAGATTCATGGGATGCTTTACCCTTGAGTGAGGTATCATTAGGGGATAATGTAGAACGAATTGTAATTGAAAAATTAGATAGGGGATATCCGTCTTTTTTACATCAAGACCAAGGACATTTTCATGTTACTAATTGGGTCAAATTGTTTCCTCGACAGAAAACGGACAAAAGATTCGATTGAATCACCGCTCATGAATTTAACAGATTTACTGCAAGAAAGAGTTGCAGAGAAAACAATGAAAGAATTGTTTCCAGATTTAGGCCCGATATGCAATGTAATTATGCAAATAGAACTTGCATGGGTAATGGCTGACGAGGAAAGAGACAAACACGACAAATCCTCTTTGGAATACAAAAGACTGGATGAAATGAACCTTGGTTTGTTGCGGCTTGGAATGGGAGGCGCAAATCCTAGCGTTACTCCGACAGATCTATCAAATCGAATAGAAGCATTGGAGTCACATTATACGGAACTACTCGAACGAGTAAGAGATGATAAGGATATTGACCCTCCAACAGAAGTCGAATTGCTAGCAGTTATCTCAACACAGTCTTTGGTTGGTCCTAGCGCAGCCTATGGAAGCCACTTACAAGGTTTCGTGAATACATACGAATATCTGCTTAGAAGAAATATGCCATCAGCAAAACTTGACTTCAAGTACAGTCATCCTAATGGCTTTACTGAAGATGAGATGTGGCATATCAATCATACTCTAAAAGAGATGAGAAACAATTTCAAGTGGGTAAATGGAACTAGAAAGAAAACATTATCTTTGTAATACCGCTCATGGACTTGACAACACTACTACAAGAAAGACTTGAAGATAGAAAATGTCGAAGGTGCGGCAGACGACTAACTGATCCTAATTCTATTGATGAAGGGATAGGGCCAGTCTGCAAAAAGCATGACAATCACGAAGTGGTGGTTGGTTGGGCTGACCTTCGAATGCCAAGGACTATGCATGGACAAAGAGATGCAAAAGTTATTGCTGAAATTGGTTTCGAGCATTTCTCAAATTGGGATATTGTTGAAATCATGAGAGTCAATCAAGCAAACGGTGAATGGTTTGCATTTGCTAGGTCAAAAGCATTTAATGAAGATGAGGTAATTCTTATTGGGATGAGTAGCTATGGACCAATCACAGACACATTTGAAGAAGAAATGGCCGATGGAACCCGAATAAAATATGAATGTGTCCATTCAGATGATGAATGGCTAACAGAGTATTCTGAATATCGTGGACCATCGGATGAACATTCCGAGAAAATATCAAATGCCTATGCATAGACAACCGCTCATGCGAGACAGAAAACCGATTAAAGGACTGAAACTCGGAGATAAAATTTCCGTGACTGTCTTACGAAAGCACAAACTGTTCCGAAACGATCACCCACTACTGCAGCAATACAAGAAGTGGGAAGTCGATATTATTGAACGAGTTGAGAAATTTAAATTAGGAAACGCTCACCAAAAGAGGCCAAAGCCAAGCTTTGTAACTCTTGTAAGAGTTCGATTCAAACCGACTAATGTTCCTAAGAATTCCAGAATAGGAATACGAACATTTTGGATTGAATAATCGCTCATGGCTAATATAATGCTAAAAAGAAAGATGCTAGATTTTCTTGAAAAAAATGGAGCATCCACTACTACCACCATTTATGATTACATAAATAACAATACGAAGTGGGGTAGCCAAAAAACAACAATTACCAACATACTTACCAGGATAAAAGAAGTTGAAGAGGTAGGTAATGAGGAATATAGAACTTTCACTGGTAAATTGTCAAATAATGATAAAATATGGAGATTAAAAAATCTTTGAAATCCGCTCATGCGAATACAAATAGGAGATTCCGACGATGGACACTTAGAAGGTGCATATTGCCCTCAATGTAATCGAGAAGAAGACGGAGATGGCGGTATAATAGATACTGAAATAATCGATGCAGAACATTACCATTATTACTGTAATGCTGGCTGCGGATTTGAAGTTATCATTGAAATACAGCACACCATAGAAAAAATCATCACAAATGATGATATTGAGGTTGAAACATTCGAAACCTTCTAACACCGCTCATGCGAGAAAGAATTAAACTGCAAGGTAAATATCGTAAAGTAATGATAGAATGCGCTGGTGGTGAACTAGAAGGTTACATCAACAGAGCAGAAGATGAACCAAGAACAAGGTATAACACTTGGAACGGTTGGGAATGTCCAGTATTTACCGTTGAACAAGTAAAAGCATGGTTGCCAGAACAAGACTCATATTGGAAAGATGGTTCTGGCGATAAATGGGAATTGAAGTTCAACGAAGAAAATCAAGAGCATGAACTTTGGATTTATGATGAACAAAATTGTAAATTTGATGATGATAACTTTGAAGACGATGAAGAAGAAATCGGATTCGTAAGGACTGAATACGGAATCTTTTCAGATGAAATAATTTACCAATTATGCGAAGCAGAAACGATTGATGGAGAAAAAATCGAAGTATTTGGATCTCCCTGTTATTGTTGGGAATTAGCAGATGAAGATTAAACCGCTCATGAATAGTAAACCGACAGTTGGTTCGTTCTTTTCAGGAATAGGAGGATTGGATTTGGGATTTGAGCAAGCAGGTTTTGAAAATCTGTGGGCTAATGAAGTAGATTCCCACCAAGCTTCAATTTTCAAAAAGAACTTTACCAACACAAAACTATACGAAGAATCGATACATATGTTATCAACAGATGCACTTATGGAAGAACATGGAATACCTGATGTTTTAATTGGGGGTTTTCCATGTGTTACATATTCCAATGCAGCTAACATACACAACAAAAAACATTCTACGGATAAACCGAAATTAGATTACAGGAAGTATGCCAGTGAAGGTGGAGATTTGTTTCTTCACATGAGGCGAATGATTGGAGATATGCAACCAAAAGCGTTTGTGATAGAAAATGTCACAGATGTACTTGGTGCAAAAATCGTCATGGAGACCTTAAAGAATACTCCCTGTTCTATAACTGGTGAAAGATTAGGAAGGTATTATACCTTCACTTACGGGAATGTAATATCTAGTGATTTTGGCGTGGCACAAAGACGCAAAAGACTGATAGTTATGGGATTCAATAAAAATATTGGAAGACCAATATTAGAAAAAGTACCATTGGAAATGACGCATACGGTTGGTAAAATGTTGGAAAAGAACCCAAATGTTCCACCGTATAACGGGCCTATGCCAGATTACATGCATCGTAGACTACATCAATTACCTTCCCCAAAAACAGGTAAGGTATACAGACAAAAGACTGCGATTAAGCAAATTTGTGAAAACGAAATTGCTAACACATGTGTAGCGCATTATGCTGGCGACCAAAGTACACAAATGGTTCAAAGGGAAGACGGAGAAATAACACCATATTCGGTAAGAGAATATGCGAACATTCAAGGATTCCCTAAAGACTTTATTATTGAAGATACGAAACAGTCGTATAGAGGAATAGGTAATGCAGTAACAGTACATGTCGCAAAGACAATTGCTAATGCCGTAATGGCTGAACTGTGAGAAACCGCTCATGATGATTGGAAAAATAATCACAGTAAAGAATGGTATAGGAAGAGATGGAGCAGGTAAAGTTGATAATTCTGCCGAACATGGAGATCAATGGGATGGCGAGTACACCATCATGGATGGACCCATGACAATTGGCAACAACCCCCCTGACATTTACTACCTGTTAGAAAGCAATGAAGGCAGAGGAATGCATCTTATGTGTATCAGCAGCCTACATCGAGCATGGCATTTCAGAAAACTAGGTCATTGGAATCTAGGAAAAGCCGACTAAACCGCTCATGGGAATCGTAATACGAACCGAAATAAACCCCGATACAGAACAACAAGTAATTGAACAAATCAGCCCCAGAAGTGATACATATACATTCGATGAATTGTATAAAATCATCGGATGCAGCATGATTGAACTTGTTGGGCTGAAAATTGATGGGGTTGAAAAAGTAATGGTAATTGATGAAGAAGGAACGATGGGCAACAAGGAACCTAACAAAGACGCAACAGCTGTATTGTGGGAAAGCAACCCAGCACATAAGGGTTTTACATACCTACTGGGAGATGTTGCAATCGTTGACAGCAATCTAATCGATTGAACACCGCTCATGGTTAAAGCGCCAAAAAGAGTACGAGACAAGTTCGTACTATTGCAAAGAAAGAAGGAAGCGAGGGATGCCCTCAAAGAAGAAGTCAAGGAATTAGAAAAGCAATGTAAGCAATTATTCGAACGACACAAGAACGAAGAGGGAAGATTAATTATCGGACACGACGGGATTGACAACTTCTATCGAGTTTCCTTTGACAAAGGTGAAACTGTGATCCCACCGCATTCGGTGGACTACATCAGAGTTAAGAAAACCAAGGTAAAGTGTGAGAAACTTCTCACCCCTTAAACCGCTCATGTCGATGTTTGACAATAAATTAGTGGGCTATGCCCGTAGAAGTAATATAGATAACGGAAGTGTAAGAATTTCAATTAATGTTGATGCATTAAGCGAATGTTATGATTACACAACTTCTGATGGGCAGAGATACATACCGTTAGTGATAAAACTGCACAGTCTAGAGAAAGTAATGAAAGGCGAAAGTGCATTAACTACGGTGGTACAAAAACCACAAGAATAACACCGCTCATGACAACAAAGAAAATGACCCCTGCACAAGCAAGAGGATGCATCAACAAAACCGAAATGTGGTTTCTCAATCATTGGAGATTCCATCCTTCTGTTGTGCGTGATGGACACCAACCGCCAGTGTTTTACACAGGAATGCGTAAAGTAAACGCCATCCGTAAACTGGCTGCGAAGGGAATTGTGACAATTGAAGAAAATGTGGAATGGCCTCTCCAGATAGGAGTGGCCAAGAAAGTTCTGTTGTTCACAATCAACAGGGATGCATATAGAGAATTCGTCAACGCTCGGTTCGAGGCATTGCAAATGCCAGAAAGCATGATGATACCGGAAAGTTGGCCTAACTAAAGAACCGCTCATGTCAGATAAAAATGATGAAAACCTAGACGAAGAATACATGGATAAGTACGGGTGTACGCACAAGCAACTACTTGACAAGTACCAAAATTTACATGTTGATGAGTTCAAAACGCTATTAATGATATACAACTTATATGCTGGCGTGACCCACATCGACAACCAAATAGTATTCAATTGATTCTTGACTGAATCACCGCTCATGTCAGATAAAAATGATGAAACAACCGCCAATTTAGGGCGGGAGTTCCAAAGCTGGAGCAAGGTAATGAAAATGCCGAATAGTGAGAAAAATGATTTTTGGACACCTACAGAGGTGTTTAACTCATTGAATGAACGATTCGGTCCTTTTACTCTTGATGCTGCAGCAAGTGAAGAAAATACAAAAGTCGAGATATTTTACGATGAAGAAGCCAATTCATTGAAGCAGAATTGGAAAGGAAAAGTATGGTGTAATCCACCATACGTGAAGCAAGAGGATAAGACTACAATCAAAGATTGGGTCGAGAAAGCCTGGACTTCAGTTGAAAGTGGACAAGCCGAAACGGTAGTGTTGCTGATTCCAGCATACACAGCGAACCGATACTGGCATGAAACCATTTATCCAAATGCTTCGCACTTAGTTATCTTCAAAGGAAGATTAAATTTTGAAGGGCCGAATACAAGAGCAGGCGGAGCCGCAAGGAATCCGTCTGTATCAGTAGTATTCTCACAGGCATGGAGTGGTTCAGGAATGCAACTACTTCGAATGTCAAATAAAGGTGAATGGCTCTCGGAAGAGAACTATGAACGTGAAGTATTAAAACTGAAATTGAAAAATGGAGTTGAAGCATTCGGTTCAAATTTAGAGGGCAACCAATTTGTTGTCCACAAGAACTCGACAGCAAACTTAGAACCAAGACCATCTATAAGCAGAAGCCATCGAAAGGCAAGAGAAGCATTAGTCGAAGAAGGCGCACTTGTACCGAATGGCGACAAGTACCGCTTTACACGCGATGTAACTTTCAATTCGCCTAGTTTAGCAGCCTCACTAGTGAGAGCTTGCTCATCGAATGGAAAAAAGCTATGGAAGACGGCTTGAACACCGCTCATGGGAAATAGTACCCGAATGTATGAGGAAATGATGAAAAGGATTGCAAAAGGCGAGTTTGGTTCAGAACCAAACATTGCTGATGTAGTACGAGTCATGTCCGAAGAAGTAAACAAACCTGCAAGCTTTGTGAATATCACAGGCCTATGGGAAGGAAGAGGAAAAGTTGCCTACCAAGGGAGGGCACAAGAAGAAATCATCATACCTATTGATGCTGAAATTCTTGTTTTCCACAATGATAAGCAAAATGACACCCAGCCAGACCTTAATTTGGTCTATGTGGACTAGGTGCCGCTCATGTCGGAAGACGAAATATATTATGATAGAGAGCATTGGCTCAAAGGATATGGAAAAGGAAAAAGCGACTATGATACAGACGCAAACCCGATTACCGAGAACGGAACTCCACTATGGATGATTGGTGAATGGCAGAAGTACGGAACTACTGCCATCAAAAATCCTAGTGATTTGAAGTGGCTAAAGGAGAGAGATCCAGAATGCCAACACTTCAGCAGACAATCCATGAAATTCTTTGGAGATACAATGTCAAACTTTGGCCTTCGAAAGCCAAAAGAAATTGAAGATATAATGGGAGACATACGGTTTGCATACGAACTACATCGTAAGCGACCAGTAAAGAATGGACTAGACAGTTCACATTGGTTTGAAATACACAACGATGGAACAGTTGTTCGTGTATTCCCAAAGGACTAACCCGCTCATGGGAACAATACTGATAAATTGTATTTTGGAAAAGCAAATAGAAGATAAAGGCTTTGGGCAAGAATATAGTGAATTCTTTTATGACCTTGCTAAAGAAGTAGCCAAACTAGCAGAACAACACGGTCTTAATCACCGTATGTATTACAATTCTAGGAAGGACTAACCCGCTCATGGATGATATAGTAGCCATAGTTGTCGTGAGACATTGGGAAACAGATAGTAAAGATACCTTCTCGTTTTCCGAAATGCATGAAGCAGAAAAATTTGTAACAGCAATAGAAGAAGTTGATGGAGATATGTCTAAATGGACAGGAAATACATCTGAGTCTAGAGCCTTAAGAAAAGGACATTGGCATAATACAATGCGAGCAGAGATATTTGAGATACCAATTCAAAGTCAAGGCATAGGTGTATTAGATGCAAATGCTGGTTTAGCCCACATTAAAATTAATTGGCCAGAAAGCAACGAAGGTTGACACCGCTCATGGAAAATTCATTTAATATAGAAGTTGCACATCGCAACCAAGGTAGCAATGAACATCCTTGCGTAGTATGCAAACAAAGGATAAGAAAAGGAGATGTAATTATAGTCTTTTCAAGACATAGCATACCTAATGAACGAGATGAAGTTAAATTACTTGTTTCAGTAAAAGCGCACTTGCATTGTTTACACGAAATAACAAGAAAATATCCAAAGCAAACGGTATTACAGTAAACCGCTCATGAATGCAGAAATTCTAGTAAAAAAAGCACAACAGCAAGAAGATGAAAATTTATTTTATAATTTTGATGATATCTGGTCGGAATTCTTAGATTTTATCAGCTACAATGGTGCTTCGTTTGAAACACATAATCTACGAGAAATAGCAACATCATGGCAAGATATTGCACAGGCGAATGGAGTCCATATGGGATTCGATGACGCTCTGGATGATGTTATAGCACAACTACAGCATGACTTAGTACAAGCTTATAGTGAGATTGAAATGTGGGAAAACCGCTCATGTACAAAAAATACATACTAAGCTTTGGTGGTGGCGTTGATTCAACAGCGTTACTAGCAATACACTTAGAAAGAAATCGTGCTTCAAAGCACTTAGGTATCAGCAGGGAAGAACTTGACAGCAAGTTTCCTCCATTTGATACTGCAGTGTTTTCGGACCCTGGTTCAGAATGGCCAGAAACATACGAGAACATAGAATATGCGAAGAAGCGATGCGAGGAAGCAGAAGTAAGGTTGGAGGTCGTAAGACACCACGCGAACTTCTATTTCCACATAGATACAGGAGAACGAATGCGAACAATGGATTGGAGAAAATTGTCGGAAGACGAAAAAGCCAACTATGAAAAGCGTAATGTTCCTTATACCATCTATGAATGGTTGATGGATAGCGGGGCATTCCCGCTAATGCCAGGTAGCTCTCACGTATGTAGCATGAGATTCAAGGGTGAAGTACAGCAGAAATGGTCCGAAAAGGAATTTGGAGACCATACAGTATGCGAGAAACATTGGATGCTAGGAATAGAAGCTAATGAAGCAGGTCGTTCTGACCGTTTTACAGCAAACCGAAAGAAATCAGATTCGAAAGGGAAAAAGATTCTTGGACACATCTATGAATATCCACTTATGGCACTTGAACTGAACAGAGAGGATTGCTTAGAAATTCTCGACCATCTTGGTTGGGATTACAAAGGCGATGGCTCACCTGTCAAGAAAAGTTCCTGTATGTGGTGCCCATTCTCAAAAGAATGGGAAATAGATCGTTTGGTTGAAGCTGATGGAGTTGGGCTACAAGAAGCCCTTGCTATCGAAGAACGCTTCTATTCACAAGATAAGCACGCTGCTTGGCATGAGGCTGGAAAGCCTCTAAACAAAGGTGGCAAGTGCAATCGAGGTCATCACAGACAACCGTATGCTACGGGCTACTGTGAACATCCTGAATGTGCAACGCACAACAAGCATGGACAAGCAACGCTTGTTCAAATTCGCTACCCGAATGATGGCAGTCAGCCACATGCTAAAGGCACGATTAGAAAAACAATCAAACAACACGTAAAGCGATTTAATCGCAGCGAGTTGCTTCAATTGTTTAATAAGGGTGAAAAATAACACCGCTCATGGTATCTGTATGGAACATAACATTTGACATAGACGGTAAACTCTATGTCTTAGATGAGAGTAAGAAAAATGATGAAGATCATGTCGGAAAGATAATTCGTTACTTAAACGAAACAATTGTCGCAGAAAGGGATTTGAAACCCATGGACATGTTCGATTGGATGGGTATATTCGACCATCCAACTTTTCAAAGTGTCTATGACATAGCCGAGGCTATTGAACATAGCATGAAGAATGCAGATGAATAAACCGCTCATGAGTTTAACAGGACTTTTGATTTCTCGAAGTATCGAGAAGGAAGGAAACTTAGGAACTGCTTTTAGCAGGCAAAATCTTAGACGAGGATTTGAGTTACTTAGTTGGTTAGATGGAGAGATGGCAGAAATTTACATTATTCGAGATAAAGGTCTCGTTTTGCAAGTACGCCAATCAACCGATAATCAAGATTCAGATGGAATGGTATTCATTCCAGATGCAACGACTGATGAACCAGTTTCGTTTAACTTTGATGAACTTGAGAATATGAAGCCGGACGGCATAGTTTCAACAAAGAAAATCAAGGAATGGATGAAATTGCCTAAACCTAAATACAAGGCAAGTCAAACAGAGAATCCTTTTCAGTTTGTAGTCTCGGACAATCATTTGATGATTACCGAAGATCATTCTAACATTAAGAAAGGGAAATGGTCTTACACAATGAGAATGTATGACCCCAGTTTGATTACTAAGCACAAAAAACTGAAAGAATTTGAAAATATAGATATGCCTTACAATTATCACATTGAGAATTGGAAATTGAAAAGGGCAATGAGGGTTTGTAGCCTAACTGACGATGTTATGCACATCACTAGTAGTATTGGACAGAAGTCGTGGAATCATGGCAAAATTATGTTCTTTGCTAATGGTAGAACAGATTGCATAAGCTACACACCTGATGTAAACATAAGCAAGTATAACGATGAGGAATACGCTGTGTTTCACGACCTATTTAAGATTAAAGACTTGAAAGGTTTGGTAAATGTCCTAGATACAACAAAAGGTGCCGCTTGGAAAGGCGCACCATGTTCACATATCTCTTGGGGTATGGCAGACCAAGACTACATCATGATAGAAGGACTTGATTCTAAAGGAAGGAAGAAAAGTGATGGTTTATTGAACTGTCCTAAATACCGACTTAGATTGAGACATTATGTTGAATGTGGATATAAACGGCAAGCAATGGAATACTGCCTTGAACAAAAAAGCAAATTCTAAGTACCGCTCATGAAAGAAATGAATCAATCATTAGATTTAACCCCGTCCAGGCAGGGTTACACGCGAATGTTACTCACACTTGTTGAGAGTACAACAAATGAAAAAGATCGCCAATGGGCGAAAAAAGAAATTATGCGGCTCGTAGGGAATGCGCCTTGGAAAGACGAGTAAACCGCTCATGGTAAACGATACTGAAAAAGAAGTTAGAGCTATCTTTGCATGTAAATGGTGCGGTGCAGAACACGCGTACCCTGAAAGAAATGGCTGGGCTAATGAATCTGAATTGCAAAGTCTAATGACTGGCATGACTACATTTTGCCCAGGTAATCAAGAATGTATGTTAGCACCACACTATGAATATATGATTAACGGCAAGCCTGCCGAGCATAGACATAACTTCGAGTTAGTAGACATAGAGGTAAGAGAATGAACGAAAGTTCCAATTATGCGACTCCCATCGGAGGTTGCATGTCACAACTGGTAATCAAGCATCGACTTGAATGCAGGTGTATATGCGGGCTATGGGGTCGTCTGATTGGAACTGACAGATTTGATACAGATGGGAAACAAATTTGTCGATTCGTTTGTTCTTGCGAAAAACCAAAACCAGATTTTGAGAATCTATTCAAACGGAATCTCAATTAATCGCTCATGTCAGCATGGATAGTAAGTCATGGACACATTGATGCAATAGTGAATTTTTATTTGCATCAATACGGAAGGGCAAGAGGGAATCGATTTGCAGGGGCACAATATGAGCCACTAGTAATCAAAAGATACCGCAGATTGCCTTATCCGGATGGAAGAGAAGCAGACCCGTTTATGGGTCGAGTAATTGTTGAAGACCTCAAAGAAGAGGAAAACAGACAACGACTAGGAGAGATATTGTTGAATGAGAATTGGAAAAGTATCTGGTATAGATACCCTGATACTAAAGGGAACATGAACAATGCACCAGGACACATACAAGAAATCGAGGATAACACGAAATCCACTATGGATTTTGGCGATGAAACCAAAACAAACATTGGTGGATATCGCTACAAGACTTGTGATTTCAACAAGTGTATTTCTCTCGGTCAGTTTTTCAAGGCATTACAATGCTTGGATTACCAAAGCTGCGAACACCCCGAATGGGAAGACAGTGACGCTAAATACATCATCGATTTAATGATGCAAGATGTTACTAGAACAATGATTCTCGAAGAGGGAATGGTTCAAGGCTACAAAGATGCCAAATGGGGTCTTTGAATCCGCTCATGGAAAGTAAGTTAAGTTACGATATCGACACAAATTTAGATATCTTCTGTAATAGGGTAAGAGATGATTGGTTTAACGACGAATACATAGGTGCAATTAGCAAACATGAATGCGTTGTTGAAACAAGCTTTGTGATAGAATTACTTGAAGAAATCAAGCGTTTACGTGAAATTATTGAACGCTAATCCGCTCATGGTAAGAGAAATGACTGTACCGATTAGTGAATATGATATTGAATTGTTTAAGGATTTAGTCAATGGAAAAAAATCATCATTCACTTGGACTTTTGATGTATCAAAAGCCGAAGATGAAAAACCTGACCTGATAAATATAAACTTTGTAAGGCAAGAGGAATAACACCGCTCATGGGTAAGAAAAAGAAAGAAATGTGGATAGTAAGCGAAAGCGTTTCTGATTCAATGAGTATCGTTCCATACACGAAAGTATGGATAGTCGAGAAAGATGAAGTTGAAGAATTCAAATTTTGGCTTGAAAACCAAGAAGTTCATCCAGAGATGTATATTCACGTTGAAGCCTATCCAGTTAGAGAACACCAGCCAGAATTATACCTTAGACAAAGGTTGAATCCTAGCTACAATTGGAAGAGACAAAAAGAAAAGCAAGGACTACTTTCAGTCCTTGAATAAACCGCTCATGTCTATATACAAAGCACGTATAACGCCGACAAAAGCAACAACTGATGTAGCATACACCACCGGAGGTGTAAAACACAAGTTAATCGCTTCGGGGATAGAAAGAAAAGGAACAGAAACTACCTATTATTGGAATTCTAAAGATAAGTTGCTAATAGAAACAACTATTGAATCCAATACAAATCCGGTAGAAAAGTTAGATGCATTAAAACGATTTGTAGATGCCGCTCATGCAAGCAAAATTGCTAGATATGGAATTAAATCTTGATGATTTCATTCCTAAAGGAGATGCGATTACATACATGGGAATAGACTTAGGTCGGCTAACACAAGTCATAATGACGAAAGCCGGTCCATTTTACGACCATGATGTGTCGATTTGGGAAAATATGGAGGAACTTGTAGGTCAAGAATTCTCTAACGCAGTAAAATCGGCGTTACAAAGACACAAGAACAATCTAAAAACTGCATATGCAGTTGTGGAAAAAATGTTAAGTAATCCAAACTGAACCGCTCATGACTAGGAATAAATTACTAGCGAAATTGAAAGAAAGAAGGAAAAAACTAGAACAAAAAATAATTAGCACCTTATTTGGTGCAAAGACAATACAAAAAGCAATGTCAATGGTTGAGGCTGTAAGGGGTAAATCCAAAGTAAGCCAAGGCCAAATAACAGACCCTAAGTTCTCTAATTGGAAAATTAATGAACATGGTGGTATGATTACATGTATGTCGCAAGATGCGATTGAAATGCTTAAAATTGGTATTCATAGTTCTTTAAATTGTAAAATAGAAACGCGTTCATCCCAAATTCAATGGGAAGACGGTTTAGATGCAATACCATTCTTTCAAAATAATATGAAAGAAACCGAAGATTTAGCTTTACTTCACACAGATATAAAGCGAAAAATGAAACAATTCGGAAATCAAAAAATAGAGTTTACTTATCAAGTGCCAGATAAAGACACATACAGTTCTTTACAAATGCATGGAGATAATATTAGCGACGAAGCAAGAATATATGGGCTAAACAGTGAAATATACGACAAAGGTACTGGAAAGTGGGTAAATAACAAACCTACACCGACACTACCTTTGGTAGAGCCAAAAGATGTTCGATGTATAGTCCAAACTAGTAAATTGAAAAATGCACTTAAGAAACTCAAAAATGCTTATGACTTTGCATTTGAGTTTCGAATGCATTCTTACAAAGATGATCTAAAAAGTACCGATACTGAACAAATTACGTTATTCCTAACAAAACTAGGAGAAGACGATATACTTGTTTCAGAAAAAGTACCTGCTGATTACAGCTATGTTGGTTATCCAAACAAAGGAGGTTTGACAACACTACAAATCGACAGACTGTACAATTTTTTGAATACAGTCAACGGAGAATGTGTTATTGCATTTGAGAAAGATTATCCGATAAGGATAACTGGATGCATAAGCAACACATCAGAACCAATCTACTATGAATATGTCTTATGTCATAAGACTGATAATTAAGTAAACCGCTCATGGAAACACTCTATTTAGAGCAAAGGTGGAGAAACGGACTTGATTATCAAGCACCTACAACCTTTGATACCGAAGATTTCTTTGTTGAACCCATTGATAAACAAACTGGTAAGCGTTTCGTGGAAGAACACCACTATTCGAACACTTATCCAGTATCAAGGGCACAATATGGAATGTTTCGACATGAAGACCATAAGATTTGCGGAGTAGCAGCATTTTCAGTTCCAGCGCATAATGCGGTGGTAGCGAGATATGCTGACGATGCATCCGTCAGAAAAGACGGTAACGCTGTGGAACTTGGAAGATTTGTACTTCTAGATGAAGTTGGCAAGAATGGCGAAAGCTGGTTTCTAGGTCAAAGTTTCAGACAGATAAAAGACAAGTTACCTTTGATTGATACTGTACTAGCCATGTCCGACCCGATACCAAGAATGACCCTACAAGGTCAACTGGTAATGCCAGGTCATGTAGGAGGCATATACCAAGCCTTCAACGGCAGGTATGTAGGCAGGTCGTCAAAAACCACAAAGATACTCACGGATAGCGGCCACGTAATTAACGCTAGGTCGTTATCGAAGGTAAGAAATTTGGAGTCCGGATTTGAAGGAATGATTCGTAAAATGACGAATAGATTCGGATGCCGACTTCCTAGACCTAACGAGAATCTTAGATTGTGGAGTAAAGAGGTGACAACTAATTACAGACGATTAAAGCACCCTGGAAACCATGTCTATCTTTGGGCAGTTGGTAACAACAAAGAAAAGCGAGAAGCTCGAAAGAAATTCGCTACTGAGTTGCCAAGACCAAAATTAGACTTGAAATGGTATCTAGAAACTAAGATCGCAAATCGCTCATGGATTTCGTAGATTTATTGAATCAACACTTAGAAGATAGGAGTTGTAGTAAATGTGGTCGCAGATTAACTAACCCCGATTCAATTGACAAAGGAATCGGGCCAGTTTGTGAACATAATTTAACGATGAAATACGGTGTCATAGGACTAGGCCATCATCCAGATAGGATTGACCTTGATGAAGCTTTTAGGAAATTCTTTACAGAGTTTCCCGAAGCAGATTTCGTAGTTTACAATTCAGGAGATTGTTGGTTTGCTTATGCAAATATACCAGATTACCCTTGCATCATGCGAGGTGCAGAGAACGAATACTTTTATGGAAAATGGGAATACAAAGAGTCTAAAGTTCTAGAATTTCGTAAACAGTTAAAAAATACTAAATTAAAATTTGACTGTATACATCGAGATGCTGGATGGTTAGAATTCTGTGCCAGTGACTACGGTTACTTAGGCCCGTATACGCACCCTTACCAAGATTTCGTTGATGAAAATGGTTGGGGGCCAGGTCTTTGCAGCTGTATGCATGATGTATTCAGTCAAAACGAAGATTACTTTGGCATTGAATGGGAAGGGAAGGATTTCGAAGATGGAAATTTTACACATGCCCTATTAGAAAAATTAGAAATAATTAATGAAAAGGCCATATGGAACCCTTCATATCACGAAGACAAATATAGTTTCGCTGAACATTTCAGTGTAATACTATCAGACACCGATTTATAATCCGCTCATGCTAAATAAAGTAAAAAAGAATAGGTTCAAGATTCCGGATATCCGAAGCAATTACATGGATTGTCCTAGAATCGAACCTAGAAAAAGAAGAACCCATACTAGCAAGGGAAAACCGTTGAATAAGTTTCCAGTGAAACCTGTTCATATTAGAGGTAACAGCAAAACCGAGCCTAATACTTTAGACACAGTAATGGGGTGTCCAGGTAAATGTCACGGTTGCTATGCATCAGTAAGTCACTATGTATATGGCGGAGCAATGGATTTTGATAGTCCACAAGCCATGCCACTAGTGCCTGAGATGCTAAAAGCCGACCTTGCTGATTTGAGGTTTAAGCACCCACATATAGATTGGGTGCGATTAGGAGTTATGGGAGATCCCTTTGGAAACAAACAAGGAGTAGAAGTAACAATACAAACTGCAGAAATAATAAGTGATATGGGATTTAAACCTGTTATCATTACTAAGTTTTGGAGTGTGCCAACGCAACAACAAATGATTAGACTGTTACTGACTGGTGCTATTATTCACTGGTCAGTGATTGTAGGGTATGACGAATACCCTGTATATGATAAAAGAGTTGCAAAGATTATGGATTGGTTAAATCAATACCATTCTTACAACAAAGAAGAAAATGTGTTTATGAGATTATGCACATTTAGTTTCAAACCCAAACAGGAAGGTGGCGGCGGATTAGCCGAACTACAAGAATGGTTCAGGCAGCAATGTAAGCCGTTTGTACCTGATGGTTGGGCTATTTTAGAAACACCTTGGAAGATGGAAGGAAATGACCCACGTTGGCCCTATGTAAATCTTGAAGATTATTTCAAAGCAAAAAGTTACTCGGACTACAATAATCCGGAAGCACGCAGTAGAAAGTCTACGTGTGATCCATTGTATTTCGAAGGAGACCTATACAAAAGCAATGATGGCGATGTTATCGCCTGTCATACACCCTGCACGATATGTCCGAATCAATGCGGAACAATTAGAGGGTGAACCGCTCATGGAGGAAAAAAATAGAGAAATGTACTTTAAACATAGCGACAATGCTATCGAAAAATTACAATGTAAAACTACTGATACAGTTAGTGATGGTTTGAAACTTAACTATGATGACACGCTGTATGGAGAATTTACTAAGAACTATACCGCAATGTACAGGAAAATTAAACAAGCAGACCCGCTTCTCGACGAAGAAGTTAGTGAAATAATTATAAGAAACGCAAGAGGAAAAACAAACCAAAGGCCATGTATTATGGCCGAGTTTGCAAATAAACACTTCGTTCAGTCTTACGGGGGGTTTATTCATCATATCGATGAATTGACCTCTTCGAGACAGATAGTACGAGTGCCTAGAGCCGCAGATGAATCAGATGGGGTATACAGTAAAAATTTACCCACAAAACTTGATGATTCTAAATTTAAATGTGAAATTAACGGTACTTCATGGTCGTGGGAAGAGGTTGTGATGCTGTTACGGCACGCAAACAGCCAACTCTACGGCTAACCGCTCATGCCAAAAAAAATATATTGGGGTTACGGGATAGAAAACGAAGGCAAAGAGAATCAAAGAATCTATGTATTTGTATCAACAAGTCTTGAAGGTTTAGAAGCGCAAGCAGAATATCAAAGACTTACTTTGCGAAGAGAAGACTATGCTGATATTTCAGACATTGAAGATTTTGAAGTAGAAATCATAGCAGAACTTGAGTATAGAAAAAAAATTAAAAGTGCCTAAGAAAAGGCACTACCGCTCATGCCTAGTAAAGCCACTTGGAATAAGATTGAAAAAACACTTGAGAGGTCAGTATCGATTGCATTTGATACTTGCCACAAGATATATGTTTTAGAAGATGAGGAACAACATGAATTGATGAAGAGTTATGGATATGACCCACTGATTCGGATTGAGACAATAGGAGTAAAAGAAGCACTTAAAACACTGAGTGATTGGTACGCATGTTCATGCATGTTAAGATTCATCAGTGCCGTTAGAACAGTTGATGGAAACCCTAACGACGGTTTTACGGATTTGATAGCTCAAGGTTGACACCGCTCATGGAAGATAAGAAACCAAAATATTGCACTTGTGCAAAAGACCCATCTTATGACGATACTGATTATTCAGAAGCAATGGATGGTACGGTGAAGTGTAAAAGATGCGGTTTTGAGAGTGAAACTTGCGAAGAATGCTTAGGGGTCAAAGGCACACTTGGCTGCACTTGCCCTAATAACCCTGCAAAGGAATAACCCGCTCATGAATTCTTGGAAAAAGTTAGTACATAAGCACAAAATAAAAACGGCTTCTAGTACAGTAAATGAATTAAGAAAACAAATGAAACAGTCTCTTGACTATTGGAGGAAAGACGGCAACACGGAAGATTTAGATAAGGCAAATGAATTAAAATCACAATTAAAAAAAGTTATGATGGATTCATTAAAAGAACTTCAATCAGAATCTCCGGTTGTTGAGCGACCAGCAGTAATGCATGGGGCTGATAGGGAAAAAAAAGAGAGAGAACGCACCCGCCTACTTGAGAAAATGAAAGAACAAGAAGGCGAAAAGAGACTCAAATCCGCAAGACGGTTAGAGAAACTAAACTCTTACTTAGATTAAACCGCTCAATGGTGATGAACAAAGACTCTATGAACCAAAGGCCATTAGGATTAAATCTATGGGCACTAAGAAAATGAGAATCAAGATTATCAAGTTTTTGAAAGAAAACGGACCACAAGCAACAAACATCATCATGGACCACATAAATGATACAACTAGGATGGGTACAACTCCAAATGAACTTGGAAATGTCCTAGCCAGGGATAAACGATTGGTGAAAATTGGTCGCAGCGTAAAATCTGGTGTACTTTCTGGACAATACGAAGTATGTGTTTGGGGTCTAGCAGAAAACTGCTAACCGCTCAATGTATAAGATAGGAACACTACAAGATCCTGCAACATATACTCACGATGGAAGCTTCGTGGAACTGTTAAAAGAAAAAACACGAACTAATCACCCTCTTTGTGCAGGTAGGAAATGTCCTAAATGCCTGAAAAGGATGAACGAATGGTATAGTGAAATTTTTTATCATTCTGCGGCTTGCGGGTGCGATTTTTGCGAGACAGGACTTAGAGATGAAATCAACTTTGAATGTTATGAGGCTAATGGAGGTTGCGGCTATTCTATAAAAATAGAATTCAGTCCGTGTGAAGACCCTACCGATACAGCCAGATACATTGAAAGCACAGCAGATAGAACAGGAAACTGTATGATTTGTGGTGAAGAACTAGAGTCAATGATTCAAGAGCATGACCGATTTACAAAACACACTTTCGCTTGTGGTGAATGTGTGGGCAATGATAGAGATGGAAAAGACTCTAACTGGAATTATTTCAAAATTACAATTTGGGAACCAAAAAATGACCGCTCATGTACCAAATTTATGTACGAAGCAATGTATATCTTGAAGACGAAACCCCTTTAGAAGTAATAGGGGAAAGAGATGAAGAAGGAAAGTTCATGGATGAAAACATTCTTGAATGTGAACTTCACGAAGGCCCTAGCGATTCTAGGCCGAAAATAAAAATAAAACTAAATGAAATGACAGCGAATGAAACCATAGATTATCTAGCAAACCTGCTAGATACATGGAGCAGAATCAGCGTTGAATGGAATGAAGTTTAATCCGCTCATGTCTAAATATAAAGACGAAGGACTCGAATTGAAGAACTTGAAAGTTCACAATGATATGAGTCAAGAAACAGTATGCTTCTCAGCGAGCATTTACTGGAAAGGAAAGAAAATTGGTGTAGCTAGAAATGAAGGTCGTGGAGGTTGCAACTTCTATGATTTCGACATGGATAAACCAATAAAAGAATTTGAAGAATGGGTTGATTCGCAACACATTACCTATGTTTGGAACAGCGAGGTAAAGGAAGTAACGACTGAAAAGCTTGATTGGATAGTGGGAGAACTTCGAGAAGAAGCAGAAACCGCCAAATGGATTAAGCGTCAAACGAAGAAACAAGTAATCTTCCGTATTGAAGGAGATGAAGAAGGATCTTACAGAACAGTTGGCAATCAAGGGCTTCCTGAAAAGGCAGCCGCTTGGGTCCGAGAAAAATACGGTGATAAAATCATCGAGATTCATTCTTGAATTACCGCTCATGGAAAACGCACAAGTAATTTTTCAAGGGAGATTTGAAGGTCAATTGGGCTTCAGAGAGGATATTGTATTATTCCGTCACAGACATAAACGATATGGAATAGATGAATGGACTGTTTTAAGATTAGAACATGAAGAACCAATCAAAAAAGATACATGGGAATCAGCATCGATGGCATTGAGGCATTTCGCAGACAAGTGTAAATTCTTGTCTGAAAAATATAGAAGTGACTATTATGAAGAAACATTCTTGCCTGCACTAGATGAAATCTTTGAGAGAGAATTGAAGAGTAAAATAAATTAAAACCGCTCATGGGATCTACAGGAAGTTTTGTACCACATGGAAAAAAGCCAAAGGAAGTAGTATTGGAATACCAAAACTCAACTTCAGCAGACGGAAGTAAAGAATGGAAGATACTAAAGCACAAAAGCACAAGAGGCGATGGATATAATTGGTCCAATGTCATTTATGCTGCCTACCAAATACCTTCAGGTGAAGTAATTGGCTTGGTAATTTTGTACAAGTATTATCCAAAAAATAGAGAAGTAGTTCACAAAGAAGTAAGCGAAGATATGGGTCCTGTTGAATCAGAGTGCCCAAACAACATCTTGGATATGCTTAGTGAAACTGATAGCGAATGGGCATTAGAATGGAGGGCAAGATGCCGAAAGTTCAATGCCAAACCAAAACCAAAGAAACTGGAAGATGGCGACAAAGTTCGCTTCCCAAATGGATTTGGAACATTATCAGCAGATACAGTTTTTACAGTTCAGAAGAGAAAAAGGACAATCCGCTTCCGAAGTGGATATGTTCTTTACAATCTTAAAGGCTGGAGAACTCGTAACTACGAGATAGTAGTGTGAACTGCACCGCTCATGGGATTAGATTGGTGCGTAAACGCAAAATTAGATACCGAAGGAAATGAGATACACCCGTTAGAAACTGTAAACTGTCCAAAGTTGCTCAGAAGTGAGCCAAAAACAGTTGAGTTTTTTCTAACTATTGTTGAATCTCATAGAGAAAGAATACGAGAACAAAACCATGTAGGTGCATATGCAGAACATTGGAATCAACCTGATGAAGTCTTGATTGACGAAAGTTTGGGTGAATTCTTACCTGATATGATGACAGAAAGGCCATGGATTAGAGATGCGGATATCCGAGGAAGCTTCCTATGCGGAGCAACCTCTTTCCGAGGCAAAGCATTAAATTTTTGCGAACAATTGTCATCTCATGTTAGAGATGCTGCATACGAAGATATGTCGCCAAGACGAGCCGTTGAATATGCAATGGAAATCGAAGAAGACATAAATGAAATGCCAGTAACCGACCCCGAACAAAAGAGGATAGCTGAAGAAGCAGCCCATTTTCTGAAGTTTTGGGGAGGCAACGGGCATGGAATTAATGCTTGGTATTGAACCCGCTCATGGATAAAGAATTGAAAGAACGTGAAGATTTACTGAATGAAATCGAGAGATTTACAGGACTGCCTACACTTGCTTACGACGATATCATTGAAGAATTAGAATCAAGGGTACTTGATATTGAATATTCAATGGTAAAGACATGCGAGGGTTGTGGTGGAGAAATCATACCAGATGAAATCGACGAATTGCACTATATACCGGAAAACGGATTATGTGCAGGTGAGTTAGACTCATGCGAGGAATAAAATACCCGCTCATGGAAGAAACCATTGAAAATATAAAAAAGAACGGAACATTACTGAGCCGTGACGGATATAAATTGACAAAAATGATTCTTGAAATGACTCGGAAGGAATTAATCGAAGAAATCATCGGCACCTATGGGTTCCTTGATTTGATTGAACTCGGATTTATTGAAAAAAATGAATAAAACCGCTCATGCAGGTAAGTAATTGGGGATTATTCGTTGAAAGGCCAAACATGGCCTTACACGAAATCCGATTGACCGAAGAATTAGCAACCCTTGTTTGGGAATTCTTGCAGAATTTAGAAGAAGATGATGGAGAGTATATTCTTCCTAGGAATTTAGATCCCGAAGAAAAATACAAAATCTGGTGAAATACCGCTCATGGCTATAGATATAGACAAATGCGATGAATGGTTAGATGGAATAGCAGGTTTCATCATGTGGAACAAAGCACACGGAACTTCAACAGAAGAAATCCTAGCGACTTTGATTTATCATGATTTACCTGGGATTTTGAGGTATCTCAATCAACCCGATGGGTCTGAAACCTTCTTTTCGCCAAGAAGTTCTGGTTACGCAAAATACACTGTTAACCAGTCAAAAAAGGAACTGCATCGAAAAGATGCATAATCCGCTCATGGAAAACTATAGCAGCGATAACGCCAAATGGATAAGTGGCGAAGCTGGGGGCCGTAAGTGGAGGGTGTCTGATACGACAGACACTATTCTAACAACGGTTATACCGATGAAAAAACTAAAAGGATTTCACAACAACAACTTTAGCAGTAATCAAAAAATCGCTAAAGATAGTGGAGGCTTTGCTTTACTAGCAAACCCTTCACTTGCAGAAAATTTAGATGTAGAGAAATTAATCGACAGACACATAGAATTCGGAGTCAATGACAACGATCTAAGAATGACACTTGATTTTCCTATACCTCGTTGTGTACCAATGGATGAACTCGAAGTAACAAAGAGGCAATTGATGACTTCTTATTGGTGGGAAGAGATGGACAAATCTTTACCTGGCACTATCCCCATATTTCATGGGCGTAATAGAGAAGAGGTCAAAAGACACCGCTATATGTATAACATGGATGACAATAGAATATTTGCTTTTGGTTCTAACTTAGCTCAAAGTACCCCTCCACAAATGGATGAAATGGGCCGAGAAAGAAAGAAACCAAAAAACAAACAACTAGTGCAAAGAGAACACCTTTGGAATATTATAACAGATGTTTCAAAAGACTTTAGAGCAACTGACCAGAAATGGTTTTTGCTAGGCGCTGGAGGAATGAAAGCATCTCAACTAGCGTGGATTCATGGAGCATCTTATGTTGATGGTACATCGTGGAGAATATCTGCTATGCACCACCAGCTAATGCTACCCGAAATAGGTAGATATGCATACATAGGCAGAAATAGGAACAATACACAAAAAGAGATTATAAGAAATCACTTGACATATTTATGGAATGATGTAGAAGATTATCCCTTTCACAAAGATAGGGTAAACATTAGTCTTGATGAATTATTAAAATCAATGGCTGATGGTACAGGCAATGCTATGGGTTTACGTTCAAAACATAATGTTTGGGCTTTAGACCGAGATGCCAATTTCGCTACGAATTTTGCCGGAGATCCTGAAGGATATGCTAATCATTTGCTAACTATTAGCAAACACGATGGTAGATTCAGGAAACTTGTTAAGAAATCA
>Ga0181393_1000033_pt1 | contig 37817 bp, 53 predicted proteins | sample 16SPOviralmetaG_FD_130122 | JGI IMG/M metagenome (GOLD analysis project Ga0181393, IMG submission 130122) | Marine viral communities from the oligotrophic San Pedro Time Series (SPOT) site, San Pedro Channel, CA, USA - 16 SPOT_SRF_2010-10-21 | ecosystem: Environmental > Aquatic > Marine > Strait...
AAAAAATCCCATATTCCCAATCCTAAAACTATTGATATTGCAATAGATAATACTATGTATCCTATTATTGTTTCTGTATCCATTGTTTTTCCTTTTGAATTTGTTTGATATGTTTACATTGTTTACCTTTTCCATATCTGTATGCAGGACAATTACAAGTCCATTCCAATACTCTTGGATTAAAGGTAATGTCATAAGGTTTATCTTTGACTTTTAGGTGTTGAGTTCCGTCTTCTTCAGTCCATACTCCACCGATTAAGTCTATTAGATAATTATAATTGTTCATTGAAATCCTTTTGATATAACTTTACTAAATCTTTGTCCATATTCATCCACCTTTTGAAGTCTTTCATTTCCAAAACCATTATATCCAAACACTCTTCTATCTGAGTATCTGAGTATCCTAATTTTGATAGGTGTTCAATTAAATCTGATAATGTGTAATTACGCGTCAAAACCATCTAAGTATTCTTCAATCTCGTCATCAGTCATTCTGTTATCTTCTTGAAGATTTTCTCTCATCTCGTCCCTTGTTAAAGGTCTACCATTATTGTAAACTGGTCCAATATTGGTTTCCATTTGAAATTCAATATCGTGTTGAGGTAATCTACCATTATCTCTATTCAGTTCATAGTTCATACAACCCATTGCGAAAGTTCCCATATCCATAATTATTTTATCCTTATATCATTTATCATTACATACAAATATAGTAGCTTCTACAATCAAAGTCAAGAGCTTTCTTTAAAAAAGTTGAAAGATAGTGCGAAAAATCTTTGATTTTTCTAAATGGATATAGTGGGCGTATTAATATGATATCTATTTTATATCAGATACTCACTCTTTCAGTGCAATGTATAGGTAGGATATGTGATTGGTGTGATGTATGGAAGTTCTGATATATCGAAATACTCTACTCTCGTGGGGGTGGGAAAAAGAGCTACTACTTATATTCATCAATTGACTTTGTTATATCAAATATAGATGTATTTAAGTGTAAGCTTAATTCCTTTTGGGTGAATTTCTTTACTTGAACTGTCGTGATTATGTGATTACCCAATAGTGTATAATGAGGAGCTGATTTAATTGTATTGTTACCCGAGGTGGCTCATATATCCATATTCTTTACCACCATAAAAGTCGTTAGACTTTTTTGGATTGGGATTTGAGTATTTTCGTAACATCTTTAGTATGTTTCGGGTCGTAAGGGCACATTAAACATCCACTTCCGCAACAATAACCACGAGCCAAGTGTTTCTCTCTTGGTGTGACTTTCTTTTTCATTTTGATTTTAGTTTGTGAACATATCCCAGAACATATCTATAAGTAATGCAATAAAACCACCACCGATAACGGTTCTCCATTTGGTAGTGTTTTGTCTATGTTGGGAATTGAGTTTTGTTTCGGCCCATAAGCCTTCGTTTGGATTAAAGAGATTCTCTTTGATGAACGAAATGTCCTCGTGAATCTCATTAAATTTTGAGTTGAAATGTTTTTCTAACTTGTGAACTGATTTATCTTGTTCTTGTAGTCTGTAAAGAATCAATTCTAAGTCTTGTTTGTCTTGTTTATTCATAGGTTTTTTGAGTCTCTTATCCATTTAATTATAAATATAAAGAGAGTTTATTTTTTAGGTGGATTTGGGTCGTTTTCTTCTCTTGGCTCCATATTTTTATAAGATTTACCACGATGAGATTTATTTATATTTTCGGGACTTGCAGTTTGTTTTACTTCGGTTTTCATAGTCATCATATCTCGTGCAGTCATTATGTTATATTCTTTGTTTTGTTCTTCCATATTTACCTCTTTTAATTCCTTTTTTGTTAACGGCCTATCCAACATTGGTATAGTATCATCTTCTATTATAAATGGTTCATCACAATCACAAGTGTTACAACCACATTCTTCTTCAATAATTATTTTTTTGTTATCATACATAACTTGCATAATTATCCAACCACTCATCAATACGATTGTCACCGAAATAAAGATGAATAATAAAAATCCTAATAATATGCTTAATAATGTGTTCATTTCAACTATAAGTATTTGTTTTTGTTATTTTGTTCTATGATATACAACACTATTAATGTTAATATTACAAATATCGGGAAGGCAGAGGCAGATAATATCATAACCCGCTCTCTTTATATTCATATACCACCTCGTATTTATATTCTGGTGTTAGAGCTCTAAGTTTATTGAGTTCTGTATCAATATCTTTTGTTGTTATCCATTTTTCTTGGATTTTCTGATTATTACTATCAGTTACTTTAACAATAAATCTTGAATTTCTTTCTCTAATCTGTTGTTCTGTTAATTCTTCCATTATTTTTCTCTTTCAGTCCGGTATAATTCGTGATAAGGTTTTCTTGTCTTGTGATGTTTCTTTATATCATCCCTTGTTTCTTTTTCTGAATCTATTATATCATAATAGTCTTCACTTTCTCTAATTAATTTTTCATACTTTAAATGTCTGTTTGTCTCTCCGCCGTTCCATATTCCTTTCTCGGAATCACTCATTATTGTCGTCCTTTCCTTTATCTTCCCAAGTTTTCATTTTTTTAATAGTCCAACCCAAATTATCGGGACTTTTTGGTGTTTGGACAATGGTTTTTTCTTTTGTGTTTAATATGAAGAAACAATTATAACACAATGTTCTTAAATTACTTAAATCTCTGTTTGACTTATCTTTGTCAATATAATCTAAGATTAACGGCGATTGTGAGTCTGATTTTCTAAATTCTGAATATCCACAATTGGAACATTCTTGAATTAACCAACCCACTTTAATTAATCTGTTTAATAATTTGTGGTCAGGATAATTAGGGTGATTACCACTCAATATACTGGATAACCAGCCCTCGGTATTAAACCTATCCCCACCTTTGTTAACACCAACTCCTGCGGCATTCTTATTTTGTTCAAATAAGTCATACATTTTCGCATATTTCTTAAATGTATTGTAGGATACTCCTAAAAACTTCGAAGCGGCTCGGATAGACCTCGTGTTTTGAATAGCCCACTCAATTTTAGATTTTGGAATTGGTTTACTTCTGAAAGGATTTTTCTTATGTCTTTGTGGTTGAACTAATCCTCGTCCAAAAGCGTTTTCAAGTTCTTCCAAACTCTCTTGATGTTCTTTTTTTACATCTTCACTCATTTTTACTTTTTATATTTTTTCTTAAAAGGTTTTTTCTTGTATCTTTTTTTAGGTTTTTGTTTTAATAGTTCGTCTTTCAACAAATTTCTTTGTATTCTTAAACTAATGATTTCATTATCTAAATCACTCATTTTTCCTGATGAAACAATTCCTATTATCATCATACCTAATATACTACCTATTAATAAACCTATTGTAAATAAAATCCATTCCATTTTATTCCTCCTCTAAATATTCACTATCTTGATGTATTACTATTAACGGCTGTTCTAAACTTTTATCCTCATTTGGATTTTGTTCATAATCTAATTTAGTATTAACAGCCTCATCAAAAATAGTTTTTTTTAATTTGTTAATTTCTTTATCCGAATTTACTAATTCTTCAAAACTTTTGTTGTTCTTTTTCATAATTCTAATCTCATACTATCTATGTATAACATTTCATCAACCAATCTATCTAATTCTCTATAATTATATTCAGATATTTGCATAGATTGAAAATATCTTGGTTGCCATTCTTCCTTTTTCAAGTCTTCATCAGCAATATGTAAGACATTAAAGGGAACTTCTATTGTTGGTCTTTTAACCGCTAGTGTTCTACTATTTGGTCTGAGTAGTGTTATTTCGTTTTCTGACATAATATAACTTATCGAAATCTTTTCTATCTTCTATTCTTTTATTTTGAAAAAAGAATTCTTCCGCTTCCTCTTTATTGTTAAACCAATAATTTTTTACATCTACTACTTCTTCTATATTCTTTCTAACTAATTCGTATGTTTTACCCATATAACCTTGTTAACTCCGTATATCCGCCGATAACCTTTTCATTCACAACTATTGTTGGGATTGCTAACCTACCGGTCAACTCCATTAATCTATTTCTACTAATTCCTTGTGAGTCAATATTAATTTCCTCATAAGGTATATTCTTTGATTCAAGAAATCTTTTTGCGGATACACAACCTGAACACCAATCTGCTGAATATATTACTATCTTATCCACCTAAAACCTTTTTCTTTCCACCATCATACTCGTAGGCGTGTCCATTATCTATCAGTAATTGATTCAATGATTTATCTTCACCTTCAATAAAAATTTCACCAAGAAGTCTTCCATATTTTCCAACTCCGTGTGATTTTACTGTGAATTTACCATCATTTCTTGATAACATTTCTAGTGTGTATGCTTTTGCTTTTAAACCTAATTTTTTTTCTTCAAGGTTTCGTGTTCTACTTTCCCAAGTATCAACTCCCATAAACCTAATTCTTTTCTTTACTTGAATATTGAATCCACAATCGATATACGCATCTGCAGTGTCTCCATCAACACCTTTGATTAATTTCGCATTATAAATCCACGGGTCTAATTTTTTTCCCATTTTAATTCTCCATAGTATTTAAACATTTCATATAGTAATAAATATCATTTTATTTAATTTTTAAGCCTTTTATTTTATCTAAAAACTCTTCTATTGTATAATCTCTCATCTTTTGGTCAAAGATACTAATCTCTTCTAACTTATCTGGATACTTTTCTACTATGTTCATTAGGATTTTAAATCCGTCTTCGGTATGAAATGTGTTGAAACTAATCTCACCCAATGTATTTGTTGAGTTGATTACATCTTTTTCGGTATCACCTTTCATTAAGATATAGAAAGTCATTCTGAACCAAATGGTATTTCTATTTGATTTGATGTGAAAGCTCTTGAATCACTTTCCCAATCTTTTTCTGGTCTTACTTCTAAATTAGTATCGATAACACCATTTAAAGTATTTAGATTTAAACCTAAACTTTCACCAAATGATTTTAAAGCGTTTATATCTTTTGGTAAACAATGTCCACCAAAACCTAACTTACCATCTGGTCCTGGAACTTGATAGTGTGATTGTCCTATTCTACTATCCATTAAAAATCCTTTGATAGCAATATCCCAATCCGCTCCACATTTTTCTGAAATTTGTTTCATCTCGTTTAGAAATGATACTTTTGTAGCGAGAAAACAATTATTCATATACTTTGTTAATTCTGCGGTTTCGTAATCAGTTTGTAGAAGTGGAACTTTTGGAAATCTGTATTCAAATAAATCAGCTACCTTTTCTGTATTATCTAAATCTCCACCCAATATAAATCTATCTTGATTTACAAAATCTAATTTGTGATTACTTTCTGTTAGGAATTCTGGATTAAATACTAAATTTAAGTTTTGATATTTTTGTTGAAGTTTTCTTGTTGTTCCAGGTGGTATAGTGCTTCTTATCAAAATAATATTATCTAATGAAATCGCACCTTGTTCTATACCAGAAGTTATTTCTGATATTTCTTGTAATGCATCTTCAACATAATTTAAATTAACACTTCCGTCTTCGTTAGAAGGTGTTGGAACTGATAGAAATATAGTATCTGAATAACTCACAACATCTTCTAATGAATTTACTGATTTAGATTCATCTTTATCATTTATAAATAATACATACTTTGTTTTGTCTGAAAATCCAAACTCTACTGCTGAACCTACAAATCCTCTACCGACTATTCCAATTCTATACATCTAAACCCAACTCCTTTTTATATCCAGGAACCCAATCCTCAATATTCTGTGTTGGTTTCCAACCCAATAGTTCTCTTGCTTTTGTATTGTCTGCTAAAGTTTCTGTTGGTTCTATAACTGGGTCTCTATGAATTCTTTCACCACCAATCATATCTGCGATATCATTGATAGAACGATTATCACCATTACCAATGTTAATTACTTCACCTTTACCAACCTTTTCTGATTGTGATGCGAGTATATTTGCATTAACAACATCACCAACATAAGTGAAATCTCGTCTTTGTTCACCATCACCATTGATTGTCATTATCTCACCTCTTAACCTTTGGTCTGCGAATATACCAATTACCATAGCATAAGCTCCACCAACATTTTGTCGTTCTCCATAGATATTAAAATACCTTAATGATACGGTTTCTAATCCATATACTTCGGAAAACATTTTACACATTACCTCACCATAATATTTTTGTGCTCCATACGGGGACAATGGATTTATCGGGTCTGTTTCTTTTGATGGTAATTTCTCGGTATTTCCGTAGGCTGATGAAGAAGCACTATAAATTACTCTTCTCACACCTGCGTCTGAAGCACATTTTAAAATATTTAAAGTTCCTATTGTATTGTTGGTTTCATATTCAACAGGATTTTCGATTGAAGGTTGAACCCTAGCCTTAGCCGCTAATAAAAATACTGAGTCAGCACCTTTCATACAATCTACCAAACATTCAGCATTGTGGGGTTTCATAATATCAACTACACACAATGTTGCTTTTGGATTTACATTTTCTGATTTACCTGTTGATAAATTATCTATTATTACTACTTCGTGGTCTTGTTCTATAAGTTTATCTACGATATTACTACCGATAAAACCTGCTCCACCTACTACTACATATTTCATTTCTTTCTCCTATAATTTGTTATCGTATTTATCTGTTTCTGATTTATTGTTTGTTCTATTTTGTGGATGCATACGATAACGATATAACGGCATTCTCAAATAATACATTTTATATTTTTCTTTAAATCTTTTGTCCAACTCGTGTCCTTCTCTCATCTTGAAATCTTCATTATAAAATCCAAGATTAGCAAGTGATTCGTAAGTATACATTATACCATTTGCTAGAAACTCTTCTTCTGCACTATGTCTTGACATTAGTTCAGCAGTTTCATTTACTTTGAAGTAATCACACGCTACTGCTTGATAATTACATTCTGTGTTCATTACTCTAGGACCAGAGTTATAATATAAAAAGTTTGATAATGTGGATAGAAAATGACTTGAAACATAATCGTCACAATCCACTCTTACAAAATATCTTGACATTGAGGCTTTTAAAATTTTGTTTAGTGATGTTGGTAATCCTAAATTCTTACCATTGTTAATTAGTTTTATATTAAGATGTTCTTCAAATACTTCAATAACATCTTCTAATCTTTCATTTGGGTCATCATTTACTACGATAACTTGATACTTTGATTTGTCCATTGTCTGTGTTGACAAACTTCTTAAACATCTATGTAACCAATTTTTCTGTTGGTAAACACAAACTGCTACGGTAACATCATACATTTTTCTCTCCTATAACCTTTAATAATAAATAGTAATTTATTTTCTCTAATTAAATTTTTTCTTTACTTCGTGTAAGTTTTTTAGTGAATTTATTTTCAAATGAAATATTGTGTAAACCATCTCACCAAGTTCTCCACTATCAGTTAATATATCTCCAAGATTAAGTAAAAAGTTATACAACTCATTTGTTAATTCAGAACCATCAAATCTAACTACAACACCACTATTAATTTCATCATCATAATGTCCTATTCTTTCTTTTAGTGGTCTTGTTGTATTTTTTTGTTCTCTATGGATATACAAATCTAATTCTCGTTGATTACAATCTGTATAGATATTTGAACACCAAGGCTCTAATTGATATAACATTGCTAAATCACAATTTTTAATTCTGAAAGCTATATCATACTTTGGTTGTATAATTGGATACATAAGTGCATCGTGTTTAACTATACTACCCCATTTTCTAATAAATTCTCTTGTTGAATTATTCATTAGATTCTGCCATTCTGCTGATTTTTGTGAATGGTCTTTTGTTAATTTTCCGTGTTGAAATTGTCCACCTCTTGCTGTTAAATGATAAACAAATGAATTCCAAGATTGAATTAATTCCATACCACCCAACACCATACGATTAAACAAATCAGAATCTTCTCTTGCTGATTTAAAACGATAATCGTGTCCACCAATTTTCTCTAAATCTTTTTTGTGAATTAACCAAGGTGCGAAACAACCTTCAGTTGTTTTTTCTCCATATTGTTCTTTACATTTTTCAACGAACTCATCAAATCCTTTTTCATCAAATCCTTCTTCAACATCTTGTTCAGGCCACATACCAAAATTCTCAACGATTTTCTCTGGACCTTCGGGGTGTAGTGGTGGTTCTATTCTTGTTGAACAAACTACTACTCCTCGTTTCCAATGTTTAAACGCGTGATAATCAGCATCTTTACCTAACATCATATCTGCGTGAAATATCATACCAATATCTGTTGGAGCATTGTAAATAAGATAATCATACGCTTCCCCAATACCATATAGTCCATCTCTTTCGTTTAACTTGACTATTGTATTTTCGTCTTTGTTTTCCATTAACCACTCGTAACATTTATCTTCATTAGAGTCAACCAAAATATGTATGTAGTGGTCTTTTCTAAATGAATTCTTTCTGATACTTTCTATGGCTACTTTCACATATCTCAAATTATTTTTACTTGGAATACAAAAAGTTATTCTTGGCATATATCTTTCTTTTTTCAGATGGTGTGGTGGGTTACCAAATTCGTGTTTGATATTTCTTTTGTGTTGTTTACTTTTTGCCATTGTCTGCTCTTCCCAATAACCCTCTTGTTATTGATTTGTCTTTTTTATATTCTGGAAGTATGTCTGCTATTTCTTCAACTACTCTTCTAACATCAGAATTTGACATATGTAAATGTAATGGTAATGATATTAGTTCTGAACTAATTTGGTGAGCGTTTTTACAAGTTCCGTGTGCGTAATTATACATTGGATATTGTGTGTTGTCTAAATAATGAACACCACAATAGATATCTCTTTTTGATAATTCTTCCATTACAAAATCTCTTAGACCTTTTTTAATTCTGATTGGATATAAGTGTCTTGAATGAACTCCCTCGACCAATGTATTTTTTACTCCTTGAATTGATTCTAAATTAAGTATATTAAAATAATAATCATAACTTTCAGAAAGTAAGTTTCTGTATTGGTTGTCTTCAGCTAAATATTTTAGTTGGACTAATCCTATAGCTCCCATTAATGCATTTCCGTGATATTTGTATCCAATATCTGGAACATCATACTTCCAATTATAAGTTCCTTTGTTGTATCTATCGTATGTAGATTTATCAATACCCAACCAAGATAATCTTCTTGCTTTTTTATCATCTTCTTCATCTCTAAAACAAACCATACCACTATCTGCTGTTGGTAAGTTCTTTACTGCTTGAAAACTAAATACTGAAACATCAGCATCCCAACCAACTTGTGATTGTTTCATCGCTTGATATTGTGGATATACTCTTGTAGTTTCAGTTCCTGCTAAATGAGCCGCGTCTAAAATTAATGGTATGTTTTGTAAATTACAAATTTCTCTAATCTTATCGTATTGTCCAATATTACCACCGATACCAACAAACATCACCGCTCTCGTTTTGTCTGTGATATTACTTAATACTGAGTCTGGGTCTAAACATAAACTATCATCAACATCAGCGAATACTGGTTTTAAGTTTTCATACATAATAGCGTGATTAGTGGAAACAAATGTTAATGGTGTTGTAATGATTTCATCTCCGTCTTCCCAACCATATTTTTCTTTAAATACTTTTAGTGCTAAATGTAATCCTGCTGTTGCTGATTGTAGAAAATGAGCGTGTGGTAAGTCTGTATAAACTTTCCATTCTTCTTCAAACTCGATAGCTTTTCCACCCATACCAGTCCAACTGGTATCTAAACACTCTTGGATTTCTTTTAAAATTTCCTTTGTTCTGTATTTTGGTTTTAAAACTTGTATCTTATCCATTATCCCACCACTGCTAATACTTCTTTTTCAGACATTATTAATACATCTTGTCCTTCGTGATTTACTTCTGTTCCTGTATATTTAGGATACAAAACTATATCATCTTTATTAATGTATAGACAACTACCAACTGCTAATACTTTACCTTCTTGTGGTTTGTCTTGAGCTGTATCTGGTAATATAATTCCACTCTCTGTTTTTTCTTGTTGTGCAGATGGTTCTACTACAACTCTATCTCCTAATGGTTTAATCATTTTCTCTCCTATGTTTATCACTTACTAATTTATTTGCTTGAACTAAACTATCTGGTGTCCCGGCGTCCGACCAAAACCCCTCTAATTCACTATATCCTGTTCTTCCTATGTCAACATAATGATTGATTACATCAACAATTTCTAATTCACCTCGTTCTGATGGTTTTAATTCTCTAATAACATTCCAAACATTATTATCAAAAACATATAGTCCTGTAACTGCGTAATCAGACATTGGTTTTTCTGGTTTTTCATCAATTCTTAACAAATGTTTTCCACTTCCGTAAAATACTGGAACTCCAAATCTTTCAGGGTCTGGAACTTTCTTTATAAAGATATGACTCATAGGTTCTTCATTAACAAAAGCATCTATCCACTCTGTTGTGAATATCTGCCAAGGATTCTTTCCAAAGTCATCTTCAAAAATGTTATCACCAAGACAAACCGTAATTGGTTCATCACCAGCGAAACTTTCACATAAACTTAATGCTTGAGCGATACCACCGGGTTTTTCTTGAACTCTGTAAGTAATGTCTACTCCATATTCTTCACCACTTCCTAATTGGTTCATTATCTGACCACAATGTTCTTTACCAGAAACAATACAAATTTCTGTAATTCCTATTTGTTTTAGTGTTTGTAGTGGATAATAAATCATTGGTTTATCATAAATTGGTAATAATGATTTGTTAAATATTTTTGTTAGTGGATACAATCTTGACCCGTGTCCACCTGATAGGATTATTCCTCTCATTTTATTTCCTCCATAATTTCTTTTAATGTTTCAATAGATACAGCTTGGTCAGCATCACTAATTGATTTTTCTGGTTCAGGGTGTGATTCAATAATCAATCCATCAGCACCAGCGGCTATTGCGGCTTTAGATATTGGTTTGACAAAGTTTCTATATCCTGTGCTATGACTAGGGTCATAGATAATAGGAATATCACAAAACTCTTTTAGTGCTGGTATCATCATTAAGTCTGGTGCCCATCTCGTTGATGGAAATATGTGTCTATAAGAAGGCATTCCAACAACACCTCTTAAACATATGGCTACCTTTTCATTACCACCAACTAATATTCTTTCACACGCTCCAAGTATTTCATCAAGTGTTCCCCAAGTTCCCCTTTTTAATAAAATTGGTTTGTCTAACTTACCTAACTCGTCTAATAATGAATAGTTCTGAAAGTTTCGTGTTCCAACTTGTATGTAGTCAATCGTGTCCATTGATAATTGATTGATTTGGTTTACATCCATAATTTCAGAAACAATAGGTAGTCCACTCTCTTGTTTTGCTGTTAGTAAATATCTTAATCCGTCTTCTCTTAATCCTTCTTTCCAATTACCAATAGCTTTTGTTATTGGATAAGTGCAAGGTTTATATGCTCCACCACGAAGTGCATCAACACCGAGTTCTTTCATTTTTAAAGCCCAATCAACAATCATTTCTTCTGATTCGACTGAACAAGGACCTGATATAATAAATGGATTTTTACCAAATTTCCATTGGTCTGCTTGAACTGATAAATTTAATTTGTTATCATCTATTAAAGATTGTATGTATTTATTCACCTTCATTTCCTAACTCGTTTAATCTTTCTTTTATTTTAATGTTTGCTTCAGCATCAATTAAATCTTGTTCACTATGAACATTGGTGCAGTTATCTACATAACTTCCAACTCTACGACTAATTTCTCCACTTTCAACAAATTCTTTTTTCATAATTCTTACTGAACCATTTCTTGTTCCTTTATTATCTATGGTAAATAAATCATCATATTTGTTTTCTACAGCATATTCTAACAAATTATCTAAATCTACCTTTCTATCTGGATGGTCGGGTTGAACTCCGACTATGTGTGTAACATTTTTTAAATCTTCTGTTAATATAGAACCATTTTCTTTTATATGAGAGTGATTATCTGGATTGTATATGTCTTTTTGTATTACATTTACATAAACATCAGCTACTTCTCTTTCTCCCATATACTCTTTATCTCTTCTAACAATATGAAGTGCTTTGTTATCTATTCCAACCATATGAGTATAAACATCTAATATATTATTGTGTCTATAACTATGAACTATATCAGCTACTTTTAATGATTCACTTGTTACAATAATATCTATTGTGTATTTAGATTTCATTGCATAATCTAGTGAGTGTTCTAATAATGTTTGTCCAGCAATAATTCTTAAATTTTTATTTTTTACTCTTGTTGAATCCATTTTTGATGGTATTATAACCAACGCTCTTATTTTACTATCTTTCACTTATTCCTCCAAATTTATCTATAGCCCATTTATAAGCTTTTGTTTGTCCTTCCCAAGTCATTCCACCAACATGCGGTGTAATTACAACATTATTATTTTCCCTTGAGAATTCCACTAATTCACTTTCCTTAACATCTCCAAACTCGTCTGTAATAACATCAGTTCCATATCCACCCAAATGTCCTTCTTTTATAGAATTTATTACATCTTTTTCATTAACCAATTCTCCTCTTGAAGTATTGATTAGAATTGAACCCTTTTTCATATTTGATAAAAGTTCTCTATCAACCATATTTCTTGTTTCTTTATTTGCGTGTAAATGTAAAAACACAACATCTGATTTTTTCTGTATTTCTTTTATTTCTACTTGTTCATATTCAAATGTTCCAACATACGGGTCATTTACTAAAATATTAACTCCCCAACCTTTAAACAATTCAGTTGTTATTCTTCCAAGTCTACCAAAACCAATAATACCAATAGTTAATCCTTTTATTTGTCTGCCTATAAAAGGTTCATAATCCCACTCACCTTTTTTAACTGAATCAAATCCCTCTGGTATTTTTCTTAATAATGACATCATTAAACCAAATGATAGTTCGGCTGTTGAAGGTAAATCATTAATCAATTCAAAATCCTCTTTCAATGACCACACTTTTACATTATTTCTTTCACAACAATCCATATCAATGTGATTTAGTCCAGTTGAACAAGTATTGATTACTTTTATATTACTATTTTTTAAAACTTCTTCATCTAAAATAAAGTTTTGTTTATTTGGATTAGTAAACAAATATTCTATGTCTGGTGTTTCAGATAAAAGTATTGTTAGTTCAAGTTTTGATATTTCTGGAACATAAATAACTTCACCATATTGTTCTAATCTTTCATAAACCTCGTCTAAGTGTTTGATTGGTGTAATACAAACGATTTTCATTACATTCTTTCTCCAATAATACACGCATCTGGTAATTGTCTAAATGGTGGTTCTTCATATTTCAATCTAGCTTGTCCAGCTCCACACTCAGTCATATACTTTGAAAAACGATATTGGTCTGATAAATATTTCATACCTTGTTGTCCAAATACTTTTGTGAATTTGTATCCATTTAAATATTCAGAAGTATTTCCATTAGGGTCTCTTGAATCACTACCATCAGGCATTTCAATCAATGGAAAGTTTACATAATCAAATCCACCTATCTCTCTAATATATTTCATTTTAGAAGCGAAGAAACTTCCTCTCATTGACCAACATTGTAATGGTTCTTCATACAAATGTTGATTTTCTTCTTTAGCATAATCTTTCCAAGTATAACCATTTTTTAACCAATAAGATAATCTTGCTTCTTCTAATGGATTAATATCCCACGGGTAATTCCACCCATTTCCGATAACTTTTGTTCCTGGATTTAAATTGAAATGGTCTACACAAAGATTGATAAAAGACCAATCGTGGATAATCATATCATCTTGAATAAAGAACAAATATGTATCATCATCTAAATCCATATCGTTTAGAACTTTATCATACGCTCCCCACTCTAGACCAATGTTTTCATATTCTTTGTAATCAAATTTATCTTTAATTATCTGTGGTGGTTTCTTGTGACAGGTCCACATCACATCTAAATTTTCGTTTTCTTCTTTTAGTTCGTATAGTGCATCAATGAAATCTGTTTGGTTTTTCTTACCATCCCATTCGTCATACCACCAACCACATACTATAAATTGTATTTTCATTATAATGAATCCCAACCTTTCGGGTCTACTATTGAAATGTCACTTTCAACCATATTTTTAACTAACCCTTGTAAATCTGTTTTAGGTGTCCAACCCAATTCATATTTTGCTTTAGAAGCATCACCTCGTAAAACATCAACTTCGGCTGGTCTCATAAATCTTGGGTCTTGTTTTACATACTTTTCCCAATTACGAATACCAATCACATCAAATGCTGAATCTAAAAAATCTCTAATCGTGTGTGTTTTACCTGTCGCTATTACAAAGTCATCTGGTTTATCTTGTTGTAACATTAACCACATTGATTCAACATAGTCTGGTGCATAACCCCAATCTCTTTTTGCTTCTAAATTACCAAGAGTAATAAAGTCTTGAAGTCCGTGATGAATTTTTGCAACTCCATCAGAAATCTTTCTTGTTACAAATTGGTGTCCTCTTCTTTCAGATTCGTGGTTAAATAAAATACCACAAGTATTAAACATATCATAAGATTCACGATAGTTTTTAGTAATCCAATGAGCATATAATTTAGAAACACCATAAGGACTTCTTGGATAGAAAGGTGTTCTTTCTGTTGCTGGATTCTCTATCATACGACCAAATAATTCTGATGTTGATGCTTGATAAAACTTTGTATTCATATTTAATGTTCTAATTGCATCTAATATTCTTAATGAACCTAACCCTGTTACATTTGAAGTTTGTTCTGGTGTGTTCCAACTTTCTGCTACAAATGATTGAGAACCTAAATTATAAACTTCATCTGGCTGTGAAGTTGATAATACTGAAAGTAGTGAAGTGCTATCAGTTAAATCTCCTGTAATAAATTCAAAGTTTTCATTATTCTTTAAATGTTTTGTGTTTGTTCTATTCTTAATTGATGAATGTCTTTCCATACCATAGACTTTGTAACCTTTTTCTAATAAGAAATCGGCTAAATGGCTTCCATCCATACCATTTATTCCTGTTATTAACGCTCTTTTCATTCTTTACTCCTATCTATCCTATTTGGTGAACCATCTACGATTGGCATCGCTCTAACAAACTGAAACTCATCTATATCTGGTAATTTTCCATATTTTAATTGAAATTCTGTCATACTATTTACTTCAAATTCTTCTAAATGTTTTGGTCTCTTTGAGAAATCATCGTCCGGGAAACGACTTGTTCTTGATGCGAAATGATATATGTTTGATTTATAAGTCAAAGCTATTTTAAATCCTTCATTTTGCATTCTAATAAATAAATCAGCGTCTTCCCAATACATTGGTGCAAATCTATCATCATTACCACCAATGTAATCCCAATCTTCTTTTTTAATTAAACCACTTACACCCTCGGCTTTTCTAATGATTCTATCTCCATTTAATTCTGAAAACTCATCACACCAATCTAAAAAATATTCTTCATTGAAGTCGTGGTGATAAGCTCCAAACAAATCTAATGGAACAAAAACCGTACCTGGTCTTTCATTGTCGTTGAAAATATCTGGTTGTATTCTATTACTGAAAACTATTCCTCTGTTGTTTCCAACCATTTCATCATAACACTCAAACAAATGTTTATCCCAATCTCTTGAAACATAAATGTCTGCTTGTAAAAAGTTTATAAATTCTGTCTTTACCCTATCAGCACAATAATTCATTCCACCACCAATACCTCGTCTGACTTCATTTCCGGTTTCTACATAAACATCTAGATTATATTTTTCTTTGTTTTCTTCCAACCATTCATTTGTTCCGTCATCTGAATTTTCGGAATAAATAATAAATGGACAATCTTTATCATAAGAGTTTTCTCTTACTGATTTTACTACTAATGGAAGATAATTTATTCCATTGTAAACTGATATACATATTGTTTGTTCTCTCATAACTCTACTCTCGGTATTGATTTATCTGCTGGATTTCTATCAGAACAAATCTTGAAGTCTATCCCTTTTTCTTTTAACCATTTATGAATAAATGGAACACTATCTGTAACTAATTCTATTTCTTTCTTTGTCATAGGTGTTGGTGCATATTTAATGTTTTGTTTTCCTTCGTAGAAATGGTCTTGCCATTGTTCTTCATTTTCATTACTACCATCAAATTTTGAAATATCTCCGATATCCCAACCAATCGTAATAATTTCTTTACAACCTAAAAACATTGCTAATGGAATAGCCATCTCATACATTAAACCAGGCCCCCACGCTCTATCATAAGTTTTGTCCATTGTAAAATCATCAAAGTCCAATCTAGCGGCTTGTGTATTGTCCATTGTTCCGTGATTTCTTATAACTGGAAACATAACATCTACATTAAAACCATTTTCTAAAATCATTTGTGGGTGATATTGTTCAAATACTTCCCACGCTACTATTGTTTCATTTAACCATTGATATGGTTCAAAATTTGTGAAATTTAAAATGTGAAAATCACAAATCTCCTTTAATAATAAATAGGATTGTTTAATCGTAAATACCAATTTATTTTCTAATTTTGACTTTAAATATTCGGGTTCATAGTTCTTTAAAGAAGGCCCTGCTGATACAATATAACAAGTTTCTCCTTTGTAAGAATCTTTCAACGCTTCTATTCTTTCAGGAATACTTTCATACTTCTGTAAATCTTTTTTTAATTGTTCTGTGATATTTTTTATCATCTTCTATCCTCAAATTCGTATCCAAAAAAGTTCAAATCTTTTTTAAATAATTTTGTAACAAACTCATAAGACTCGTCATTATAATAATGTGAGTAGTGAGTTTTTTTCTTTGTGTGTTTTGAAGTATTACTTTTACCCAATTCAGGTGCTTTATAACCCAATTTATTAAACATACTATTCCACTCTTCAATTAAATTTTCTTGACGAATTATAGTATCAGGCATCAATCTACCACCAATTAATGGATTTGTTAAAAAATCTACTTGGTTTAAAAATTCTGTATGTGTTCTTAAATAATTTCTACCAATATATCCTCTTTCTTTATCTTTAAAATACCAATAAGCGTGAAGATATGAATCAGATAACATTCTTTTTTGACCCATTTCATCAGTCCCTTTCATTTCAGGACTTAAAATCCAACGATTGAATCCCCACTCTTTTCCATCTGGACCAACTGAACTTTCTCTTAAACTAACATAATCGTATAAATCATTTCCTTGTTTTCTGAAATTATACAACGAAACCATTCTTTCATATGGATTTCTAACAATAGCAAACTTATGATAAGATTCGTAAATACTATCTAATGTATTTGCTTTTACATCAATTCCTAATGCTACTGAAACATTAGTGAATGGAAACTTATGACTTTTTCTATCTATTCCTATAGCTCTCCTAACACTAACACCAGCATTTTTTGGTAAGTGAAAAAATACTAATTTATATTTATGACTTTCGTTCATTTAATATCTCCAATACTTTATCAACATCTTCTGGAATATCAACGGCTTGTGTTGTTCCAAATGTTTCTAACATTTTTACATTTATTCCTAGTTCTAAAAACCTTAAAATTTCAATATCTTCTGACCACTCTATTTGAGTTTTTCCGTGTTTTAATCCAAACTGATAAAATTTATCTAATTCATCTTTTGTAAATGCATAAATACAAACTTGTTTATGAACTAATTTTGAGTGTCCTTCTTTTGTTCCAGGTATTGCACTTCTTGACATATAAATTAAGTTATTGTTGAAGTTAGACACAACCTTTGGAATATTTCTATTCGTAGCTTCTGTTGAATCAAAACGACTCATACAATTAACAACACTATCCATATTTTTTAATTTACAATCGATAACTTTTTGTATATCGTCTGGGTCTAATAATGGTTCATCACCTTGAATATTTACAATAATATCACTATCTATTTCTTGTGATGCTTCACAAACTCTATCTGTTCCGGTTAAACAATTATCAGAAGTTAAAATAACTTTGTAATCATAATCATCAACTACTTTTGCTATTCTTTCGTCTTCTGTTGCAATATAGATATTTTCTTTTGGAACGACTTGTGATGCTATATCAGCCACTCTAATAATCATTGGTGTTCCGTCAATATCTACAATTGGTTTTCCAGGAAATCTACTTGACTTGTATCTTGCTGGTATTACAATACTTACTGATTTTTCTGATAATGGTTTTATCTCGTCTTGATTGTAAAATTCCTTACCACCACTAAAAGATAATTCTTCTAATTTGTTTTGTATTTCGGAATCTGAAATGTGGTAGGTTTGTAATTCTTGTGGATAAGAAGGGTGTATTTCGTGAGTTCCAGAATACATATAACTTGGACTCCAACCCCACTTTGATTTTTTCATCAATGGAACAAATCTTTTTTGAATTAAGTTTAGTAAGTTTGTTGTTGGTTTATCATAAAACATTAGATATTGTTCTATTCTTAAATTACCAGCACCTCTACCCATACCAGTAATTGTTCCATCAACAATATCAAAACTACCTCTAGATTTTGCTTGTATTGTATTTGAAAAGGCTAATCCTAAATTATTGTGTGGATGAAAACCTAACCATTTATCCCACTCATCACAAGAGGTTCTAAATAAATCAATCAAATACTCTAATTTTTTTCCGTGTAGAGAACCTAATGAATCTGCTATGTAAATCATACCTACACTAGACTTACCAACCTTTTCAAGAGCTAATCCTACTTCAAGTTTAGATAACATTGCTACTTTCATTAAATTTAAAGCTGTTTCATATCCCAACTCAGAAATTATTTCTAACATTTCTAGTGATTGGTCTAGTGTTTCATAATTGGTTGCTATTCTACAAAGTGTAAATGGTGATTTATCTTTTGGTTTAATTACATCAAGAAGTAATCTTTTATTTACTTTATTGTCTTCTATAAAATCTTTAGCGTCAATCATAAATGCAAGTTTAGATAATTTTTGAATTCCTAAAATTGTAACATCTTTTAAAAGATTTGAAATAAACTTATCATTACACTTTCTAAATCTACCACCAGGTAAAGGCGATTTATACCCTAACTCAATGTAATCAACTTCTGAAAAGTTTAAACACTGGACCATTTCTTTAACCAAGTCGTCTTCAAACTCCCAATTAGTATAATAACCCCCGTCTCTTAATGTGCAATCTAATATTAAACTCATTTAAATGTATCCTCTAAGTATTTTTCTAAATCCATTGTTGGATAATAACCTAACTCTTTATCTAACTTTCCACAATTTAACCAATACATTCTATCGTGTCCAAGTCTGTCCTCAACCTCTTGGAAGTTAATTTCACCTTGTGTAATTTCTGTAACATCTGCAATGATATCAAGATTACACCAAATATCACCCGTTCCAACATTATAAATACCATAGTGATTTGAACTATGTGTTAGTAGGTCAATAATTCTTATATTATCTTCAACCCAAATCCACTCTCGTCTTTGTAGTCCGTCACCATATAACGGGAAAGCTAATTTTTCTTCATAACACTTAAAGAGCTTCGGAAGAAACTTTTCTTCGTGTTGTCTTTTACCATAATTATTACAACTGCGTGTAATTAGGTAAGGTAAATTGTATGTCTTACCCGCCGCAAGCACTAATTGGTCAGACGCAGCTTTTGTGGCGGAATAATAAGAACTTGGTCTTAATACATCTGTTTCTATTGAAGGTTCAGTAATATCCCCGTAAACTTCGTCTGTTGAAATCTGAACAAACTTCTTAAATTTTTTCATTTTTCTACACAATTCTAATAAATGAAATGTTCCATTTATATTTGTTTTTACAAATGGACTTCCGTCGTCAATAGAATTGTCTACATGCGATTCAGCTGCAAAGTTTACACAATATTGTATTTCACCAATATCATCATAAGTTAAATCATTTATATCTTTTTTGATTAATTTAGCATCACCAGGTAAATAATCAATATTAGAAGCGTATGTAAGTTTATCCACCACTATCACTTCCATATCTTTGTAATGCATTTGAAAATCTGTAAAGTGTGAACCAATAAATCCACACCCACCTGTTATTAACATTTTATCTTTCTTCATAATCTCTCACTCAACTTTCGTAGTTCTTCTGGATAATATTTGTTAGCGTTATCTCTATACCCTTGTTTAAATTCATCTGAATTTGTTTTATCTGTTATAAAATTTACATAAGGATTTAAGTTTCTGTATTTTCTATTTTCACAAACCAACATATTGTCCAAAGTATATTGTTTTATATTATATCCTTTTTGTTTCATCATACGACAACCTTCTTCTACAAATGTATCGTCTAATCCGTATGAACTTAATGAGTCTGGAACATCAATTAGTTTTAATAAATTAGAACTAAATACATTAAACCAACCACCACCAAATTTAAATCCATTTAATTCTTTCATTTGTATGTTTGATGCGTGTTCAAATACTTCTGAATCTAATTTAAACGGGTCATAGTTCAACCAAATTTTAGAATCATAACCCATAGGAATATATCTTTCGTTGGAAATCATATTCCAACTTTCGTCCCACAATCTCAATAATTGTGAATTTAAAATATAATATTCATTATCAATCTGTTCTATTGCTCTAAACAAATAAGATAGATTAAACATTGAAAAATAAACATCAGTATCTAAATACATAAAGTTTTTAGGATTGTTTTCTCTAATACTATTTCTTCTCTTATCGTTTATTCCTAAACATCTATTACTATCGTTTATTTCAAAAATATTTTTAGAAGTCCAATCACATCTTTGTTTCATCATTTCAAATTTATCAGCGAAAAACTCTTTTGGTAATTGGCTTGTTTCCCAATCAGTTAGTTTATCTGATAAGTTTAATGTAAAATCTAAAATGACTTCATCATTTGAGTCTAAAAAATGTGATGACCTTTTTAAATGATTAACTATTCTCTCTAATTCGTCTATTTCTCTTGGTAGACAATGTAATATTATATGTAAATCACTCACTCAAAACTCCTGGTTTATAATAATCTCTTAAAAAATTCCAAGTATTTCTTTCTGCATCTAATTTGTGATGTCCATCTTTAAACTTGTCGTGAAAAAATTCTGTCGTTCTATCGTCTGTTTCTGAAAAGTAATGTCCGTAATCATATTTTTTATCATAACCATCAAACCCAATAAGAGTAACATCTTTATAATTTTCTAAAATATACATACTACCAATTAATCCTGTTGAAGGCCATCCGTGTCCGAAGTCTGAAATATTTTTTAATTTGTCCTCACAATTTTTTGGGATAAATTCTATCTTGTCTAAATAATCTGAATAAGATTCTTTAATTCTATTAACTTCACTATCCCATTTAAAGGCTGGTGTTCCAACTAATATTTTTTGTAATGAATTAAATACTTTATCTGATAGGTATTCTTCTGTCATAAATCCGTCGTGAACAATTAGTATGTCAGTTCTACTACCAACATTTTTTTCATAACCTTTTCTACCCTCAAAATATCCTCTGTTCATTCTACAAACTAAGTCAAAAGAATCAATTCTATCCCCATATTCTTTTTCAAATATTGAAGAACCATTACCAACTATTATAACCTTTTCTTTGTTCATTATTGTGTTTGTATTTGTGAATATAATTCGTTTTGTTTTTCTTGTCGTTCTATATCTTTCGGGTGATATAAACAAAATTCTTCTTGTGGTGGGAAATGTGATACTTTTTTAGCACCTTTGATAACTTCGTGAACTGGATTTTCCCAATAAATAGATTTATCATTACGATAAATTCTACCTTGATAGTCTGGAAAGTTTACCCAACCTTTTTCGGTTACTCTCCAACCCCATTTTTGTATGTGTTCTTCTGTAATTCCTTCTACGGTGTTTACTCTTGGAACCCAGATTAAGTCTACTTCATTAGATTCTAGTATCTCGTGTATATTTTCAATCAACCATTTGTTTGGTATTTCATCGGCGTCAATTGAAAAGATATAATCAAACTCATCACGAACTAAATTGTTTACAAAATTATGATGTTCTGCGAAATCACCTTCAAATTTTCTTTGGAAATAATCGTATTGTTGTAATCGTTCTTTATCTTCTATAACATATTTGGCTAATATCTTTCTTGTCGGTGAATCAGAAAAATCATCACACACAATTATGTGGTCTTGTTCTTTTATATTTTCAAAAAGAAAGTCTAATAGTTTTTCTAAACTATCTGTTTCGTTATGCGTCAGTATCTTGTAACAAATCTTCATTTTTTAATCCTAGTTGTCTAGCGTTACCAGCCCAATCATAATTGAGTAATTTTATAGCTGTCATTTTTTCACCTGTGAATGTTCTGTATGCGTTATAATTATTAAACTTTTTTACATTTTTTTTGTAAAAAACTTGTCTTTCTCCCTCACTCTTAGCGTTCAAGGATAGACTTATTAATTCTTTTCCTTTTCTAACCTCCGAGATTAAAGCAGGTTTTTCAATTCTTTGAATAAATCTTTTTAAGACATTCATAGAGAAATTTTCTAATTTAATAGCATTTAACTTATCATCAGTAGTAAATCTACCCACTAATCCGTCTAAACATAATGCTATGACCAAATCTTTTTTTCCATCTTTTTTAGTATAACGAAATTCGATAATATCACCAGGTAATATTTCTTTTCTTGAGATTGGTATTCTCTCTAATACATTTCTTCTATGTAATGCGAAAAAACTCATCTTACATCATCATCCCAGGATTCATAGGTTGTTGTGTTGGTTCAGAGTTTTCTTCTGGTTTGTTTGTAATAGCTACTTCCGTAGTTAATAACAATCCAGATATTGATGAAGCATTCTCAACCGCTACTCTTGAAACTTTAGCTGGGTCAATAATACCTGACTCAAACATATTAACATATTCTTCGTTTCTTGCATCGTATCCGAAATCATCTTCACTCTCAAGAACTTTCTGAACAACGATTGATGATTCTACACCAGCGTTTGAACATATTTGTCTGATTGGCCCTTCCAATGCTCGTTTCATAATATCAACACCGACTTGTAAACTTGGTGTTGTTTCTATGTTTTCTAAGTCTTTACTTGCTCTAAGTAATACAACTCCACCACCGGTTACGATTCCTTCTTCAACAGCGGCTCTTGTTGCGTGTAAAGCATCATCAACTCTATCTTTCTTTTCTTTCATTTCAACTTCAGTTGCTGCTCCGACATTTAATACTGCTACACCACCACTTAGTTTTGCTAATCGTTCTTGTAGTTTTTCTTTGTCATAGTCTGATTTACTTTTTTCAATATGAACTCTTATTTCATTAACTCTATTTAAAATAGTTTCTGCATCACCACCACCATCAACGATAGTTGTGTTGTCTTTATCGGTAACAACCTTTTTACAAGTTCCTAATTCATCTAAAGTAGTTGATTCTAATTTAAATCCTTTTTCTTCAGAGATTACGGTTGCTCCTGTTAGTGTTGCGATGTCCTCTAACATTGCTCCTCTTCTATCACCAAAACCAGGTGCTTTAACAGCTACAACATTAAAAGTTCCTCTTAACTTATTAACAACTAATGTTGCTAAAGCTTCACCCTCAATATCTTCTGCTATAATAAGAATAGACCTTCCAGATTGCATTACTTTTTCTAGTAAAGGTAATATATCTTTCATATTATTAATTTTTTTATCGTGAATTAGAATATACGGGTCTTCTAATTCTGCTTCCATAGTATCTGTATTTGATACAAAGTATGGTGATAGATACCCTCTATCGAATTGTAAACCTTCAACAAACTCTAAATAAGTTTCTGCTGTTTTAGATTCTTCTACGGTAATTACTCCGTCTTTACCAACCTTATCCATTGCTTCTGCAATCTTTGTTCCAATCTCTTCATCATCATTTGCTGATATAGTTGCTACTTGAGCAATCTGATTAGAATCTGGGATATCTTTTGAGTTTTCTGATATAAAGTCAACAACTCTTTGTTTTGCTAAATCAATACCTTTTTTAATCTCCATTGGATTAGCTCCAGCGGTAACATTTTTCAATCCCTCTGATATAATTGATTGAGCTAAAACTGTAGCTGTTGTTGTTCCGTCACCTGCTATATCAGAAGTTTTAGAAGCTACTTCTTTAACCATTTGTGCTCCTACATTTTCCAATCTATCTTCAAGTTCTATTTCTTTTGCAACTGACACACCGTCCTTTGTTACGGTTGGTGAACCAAATTGTTTTTCAATTACAACATTTCTACCCTTAGGCCCTAATGTTACTCTTACTGCGTTAGCTAATTTATCTACACCATTTTTAAGTGATGTTCTTGCATCTGTATCATAGAATATATCTTTTGACATTATTTATCTCCTTTTAAGTCTTTTGTTATTCCCATTTCTTTACACGCTGATAAGAAATCGTTCTTATCAAATGTTTTTGCATTATCAACATCAAGTCTTGATGAATACCCCTCATATTGTTCTCTTTCACTTTCAGGTATTTCAACAACTTTTGCATATCTCCAGTTCCAATTTTTTGGATTACCCTCTGGAAATATCATACCTAATGCTCCCATATTGATAACTGAAGGATACCATATAATATTTCTTTCGGTATCGTGAAATTTTAAATCTGTTACTAATTGTGGTGTTGTTTTTTCATTTTCAATAGTCTGTAAACTATCGTGTTCAAAACGACTATCACTCATAAACCCACATTTAAAACATATAAAAGAACTGAATTGTTCTTGGACTTCTTCAAAACAACTATCCGTGTCATTACAACAAGGACAATCTATTACTCTTTCCATTAGTTTTTCTCCCTTTTAACATCAACACCAGCTTCCATAGCGGCTATCTCGTGTTTAATATTTATTTCTGCTCTTAATTCACAACCTAAATGATTACGATTGTTACCTAAGTAATCATATTCAACCTCGTGAGTGTGTTCTCCACAATGGTCACACTTCCATTGGTCTAAATACTCTTGTGATAATTCTTCATTTTTATAAGACTTAGTTGATGGTAGTCCTGAATAATTACATACTAAATCATTATCAAGTAGTGCTTGAACATCACTTTTTATTTCTTTTAAATCTTCTCTGATTTTTTTTATTTCTTTTTCTATTTCACTCATACTATTTCTTCTTTAATTTTGGTAGTTTAATGTTACTCATTGTTTTACCGACTGGTTTTAATTGTGGTAATTTTAAATCTACTTGTTGTTCAAATTCTGGTAAATATTTATCAAGGATTTTTTCAAACTCTTTTGTCATTGCATTTAAACTAAATTTATTTTTATTTTCAAATGATAGTTTTTTTCCTAATGGTTTATATTTTTTATAATTATCATACACATCTTTTATTGTGTTTGATGCTACTGGATAATTTACTGAAAACCATTGTGAACCCTCTACATAAATGTTCTCAGGGAAAGCTTCTGATGGAACTTTTGTTAAACTACCTGGTAACATTAGAGCTTTATCATCAGGTAAAAAGTCTTTGTGTCCACTCCAATTAGAAGCTATAACCGGTTTTTCACTTAAACTTGCTTCTAATAATGGTCTACCAAATCCTTCTCCGTGAGTTAATGAAATGTGAGCTTTAACTCGTGGATGATGATACAAATCATTCATTTCTTCGTCAGTTAAATCCCCGTGTAATAAATAAACATTAGGTAAATCCTCTCCTTTAACACTATTTTTAATATCACGAATTCTTTTTAACATTTCTTCTCTATCTAATATTGAAAAGTCTGCTGAATTGGTTTTCATTAATAATGCTGGTTTCTTTTTGTGATTCTTGAATGTTTCTAAAAATACCTTAACTAACATACCAGTATCTTTTCTATCATTACCAATACTACCATTTAACCAATGTCCAACATACAAGAATAAAAATGATTCATCTATTTGTTGAAATTCTTTTTTTAGTGATTTACTAATCTGTTTTGTTTTTTTATAAATATTAGTATCTGCTCCTTCAAATAAAACTTCCATAGGTTTTTCACTCTTAATACTTCCCAATACTTGTTTAGTATTATTATCAATCCTATCATAAATAGTTTTTTCTAATGACTCTTTTGAGAAATTAGAAGGAACAATATTTAAATCCATACGATTTAAACCATCAATCCAATCTTGTGGACAAGCTGTTGTTTCAATACCAGCGGTTATACCAATGTTATATTTACCAACATTCATAAATTCATTTGGAACTACACAATGTATATGAATATCAGGTTGTCTTTCCATATTCGGATTAACTAATAACCTCTTGATAATTTCTATATCATTTTCATCATTTTCATTTAATGCATTTTGTGGTGTTGAACCCCAACGAACAGGAAATATTTTAATATCAAACCTATCCATTGCAATTAAAGACCTTACAATATCTCTTGAATGTGCTCCATATCCACTTCGTGTTCCAACTGGTGCTGTAAATAATACTAATGGTTTACTCATTTATACCCCTATTTCTTATATTTTTTAAAAGGTGATTCTAAAAACTTTCTCATACCATTTCTCATCTTGGTAAGAACTGCGTCTTCCTTACCTCTAAAATTACCAACGATATTTTTTTTCTTAGTAGTTAATGCTTTTGCATATTTCATATTAACTTTTTTCATTTTATACTCCTCGTATTTCATATCTTTTTCTTGGTTTCCACATCTCGAATGCTTTATCCATATCTTTTATAAATCTACCACACATATTTTCTGCAGTAAATCCAACTTTGTCTAAGTGTGCATATTGTCTTCCTAATTCACCAACTATTTCTCGTTCTTCGTGTGGTGTATTGAACCAATCTTCAATGTTATCTGCTACATCAATCCAATCAGCTCTATCATCAAAAATATAAGGTGTTGGAACTGAACCTTGTAACGCTCTTGTTTTTGGCCATACTGGTTTTACCCATTCTCCGTGAGTTAAGTCTTTGTTGTTTTCCCACTTTCTCCAATCGTGTAGTGATTTAATTCCATTTTTATAATCTTCTGATGTTAAATACTTTCCATCTATTGCAAATCCACAATGGTCTTGTAATCCACCTGTTACATTAACAATGATTGGTGTTCCGGCTACCAATGATTCTGCTGTTCCCAATCCAAATCCCTCATTCGATGCAATATTAATAGTTACATCTGCAATATTATACAGCTGATTTAATTGTTTTGAGTCTAATTTGTTTTGACTAAATACAACATTACATTCTGGCATTAGATGTCTTACTAATCTTGGTAAGTCAGTTCCGTTTTCATCTCTCGGTTGTGTGTGCATTAAAAACGCTACTTTATCTTTCTTTTCCTCTGGTAATCTATTTCTAAATTCTTGAAAAGCTAATAAAGCATCAGATGTCATCTTTCTTCTAATGTTTCTGTTGTTATAAAATAAGACAAACTCTATGTCATCTGGATTTTCAATACTAAAAATTCTTTTCTTCATTTCCATCATTTCTTCATATTCTTCGTGTAATGGTGGAATTGGATAAAATAAATCTGTATTTATTCCGTGTGGAATATAAGTTGAATCCCAATCTGTTCTTGGTTTGTTTACAGCAACCTCATCAACTATAGCACAAGTTTGTTTTGAGATATTCATCATCAAATCACAACTTTCATAATAATTTTCATTATATTGTGGTGCTGGCCAATCATCCCAAATGTTATAATAAAATATAGGAATATTTTGTCTTATCTCGTGTTCCATATGGTATAACCATATCCAAAATCTTGGGTCTGTGTAAATCATAATAGCATCTGGTCGTTCCATATTAATCATTTGTCTTAATACCTCAGGATTACCATATCCATTAATCGGAAATACCTTAACGCTTGCGTTATCAATGCCTTTGTCTTTATTAACATCCTTACTTAAGTCAAACATTTGACCTTCTTCTGGATGTTTGATAGCACCAGCAACTTGAACCCAATCAAAATGATGAGCTGTTCCCAATACTATTTCACGGGACATTGTTCCAACCCCTGATGACATTCTTAGGTCATCAGAAAATAACAAGATTTTCTTTTTTTTCATTGTTTATCCTTTTAATAACTTTTTATTAGTATCTACTTCTGCGTGTTCATCAAAATATCTACTGAGTGTTTCTAACTTACCCGTAGCTGTTTCTAACTTTTCAATATATTTATCTATCTCTGTTAATAAATCTGGGTGTTCCCCAATTGCAACAGGTTTATTAAAATATACATCAAGTGTTGCTAACGCTTCTGATATTTCTGCTTTATATTTGTCGATACTTGCTTGTAACAATTTGTTATGAACCATTTTAACTCCTATAAATTACTTCCACTTTCTATTAATTCTTCGTGTTCAGTAATTAGTTTTTTATATTTTTTATCTTTTAGATACAAATCCATACTTCTATTTACTAATTTTTGAAGTGTGATATCTGAATCTTCTCCTTTGAACTTTTCGTAAAGTTCATTTAAAATTTTTACACTAGTTAACTTTGTAATATCCATATAGTAATAAATATCATCAACTTTTAATAAAAAGTGATTTTTTTTGCTTTTCTGTGTATCTTTTTAAATCTTTTAATTTAGTATTTTTATCACCACTTTCAAAAAATACAACTAAGTCTACACTATCAACTATTAATTTATTTTGAACAAAATAATGTTTTATATTATAGTTCTTATTATATTTGTGTTCACCTAGTAAACAATATTGATTCCATTTATAATGAAATGGTGGTATTTCTTGATAATTGATATCAAATTCTAAACAAATTTCTTTTACATACTTTTCAGCACCATATTTACCACCACCACTAATTACTACTAACTTTTCCCCAAAGTCTTCTTTCCATAAGTAAATGTGGTTTTTAATTTTTTTAATATTCTCATAAGTATCTGAACCAAGTATTGCTACTTTTATGTTATCACTAGTCATTTCTTTTCTGTTTCTTAATTATCTTTGGTTCAGTAATATATTTCAGTAAACTTTCAAAATTTTTAATTCCTTTTAGTATATTTTCTTCATCAATGTCACCTAGTGTCCAAAAATAACGACCAGAACAAGGTAATTCTTCTCTGAATTTACTATAATCCTTTTCTGAAAGTATTTGATACCAACAAACATCATTTATCTGTTGATAATCTGTTCCTGCTATTCTAATGTCGAAATTGACTTTTCCGTCATATCTTTTAGCAAAGTCTTTAAGTTTAGAAGTTAGATTGTCATCTTCTGAATAAAATAATCTAACATTAAACGCTGGATATTTTTCTGATACTTCGTTGATTCTATCCATTATTTCTTTTTCATATTTCTTTCCAATAAAATAAGAAAGATTTATTCTTAAATCATATCCTGCTACCATTAGTTTTTTTTCCTATCACATAATTCTGGTTTATCTTTAAACTCACAATATTTACAATTCTTTGTCGAAACAATTTTTTTATAAATGTGTTGTTCATTGTGTTTTCCATCATCAGTAAAACACTCTTCGATGAATTCTTTTAACGAAGTGTTTACTTTGTTGATACTTGGTGTTCCACTAGCCGGAACAAATGTTTGAATTCTTCTTTGTGGAAAATCTAAATTTTCGTATAGTTTTCTTTTCACAATAAAGAACTCAACATCTATTTTGTCAATTGGAAAATTAAATTGTTTTGAATAAAATTGTTTGTATAATAATAACTGATTAGATTTGTTTTTATCAGCTTTAGCCCATTTGTTCCAACCCATTGTGGAAGTTTTGATGTCAATAATTTTAAGTCTATCTCTTATTTCATCTCTAATGATAACATCAATAAACCCTACAAAGTTTATGTTTTTAGGTAGTTTATAATTAAGTGGTCTTTCAATACCAGCCAAACTATAACCTTTTTTACTGAAGTATTGAGCTCTTTTCTTTTTGAAATCATCTAGAATTTGAACACCTTGAAAATAAAATTCTTTTAATTCTTCTGCACTACTTAACTTTTCACCTTCATCGTAATTTTCTTTTGTTTCAAGATATTGTTTTTTCATCTCGTCCATTAAGAAATCGTCCAATGGAAGTTCATTAGCACTTTTGATACTTTCAGCATACATTACTCTTAAATATAACTGAAGACACTCGTGCATTGCAGAACCAAAGATAGTATAAATATTACCTTTAAATTGTCTATGTCCGTCAATGTATTGTAATTTCCATTTATGTGGACATTGAACCCATTGTGAAAATTGTGAATAACTAATTCGTGCCACTACTTAGCCCATTTACCTCTCGACACTACTTGTGCCATTATTCCATATACTGATATGTCATTATAACTATCCACTACTGGTTCATCTTGAACTGAGTTTCCGTCTTCTCTCATCAATAATGTTTTAATTCTTTCTGTTTTGTCTTGTATTCTAAACCACAAACCCAATAGAGATAACTTGATATCTTCTTTGGTTTTTAACAATGAACCAACGGCTACATTTTGTGGGCCGTAGTCGTGTTGTTTTCTTAGAAATAATTCATATTGTTCTTGTTGAATAGTTCTAAACTCTTGTGTCATTTCAGGATATTTGTTTTCCATATATGAAACAACATCACCATTTTCTATGGTTTTTAATGTAGAACTCTCTTTGATTGTTTTCATCATCTCTCCTAATGTAGTAATTTTTTATGTAAATGTCAAGTATTATTTTATTGGTAAACCAAGTTTTTTTATTTCTTTTGGGTCTGTTCCGTATTTTCCGAATAGTTCTGCTAATTCATACATACCACCCTCAGTCAAAAGAAACATTTCGATATGTTCTTTAGCTGTTCTGAAGTTAACTTGGTAGTGATTAGAAACTATTTCTAACGCCCATCTGGGATATTCAACCATTTGTTTTTTTCCTTTGACATATTTTAACCAAACTTTTTTCTTTGGTAAAATGTCTATGTATAGTTTGTATAGTATTTCTGGTTTTATATTGTATCGTTGAATCTCATTGACTAGTTCTAACCAATTTGGATTCATTGATAAAAATCTATTCACCATAAAATTACTGAAAGTTTTTTTATCATCTTCTGATAACTTACTCCAATAAGTTTTATGTTGAACTGAAGTTATTTGATTTATGTGGTCAAATAAACTTTTTTTCTTAATTATTACTTTCTGCTTTTTCACTTGTTGTCGGGTTTAATTTTTGATTAATATGACCACAATTACCACAACTATAAACTTGAACTGGTATAATTGCTTCTTGACCGGTTGGTGAAACTAAAGCAGATAATTTCTTTAAAAAGAATGACTGGATAAATAATCCGTTTCCACACTTCTCACAAAGAATTGTTTCCGCTTGACTTAAGTCTAACTGAACATTTGCTTGTTGTTGTTTTTTGTCTGTTAACATTTCTTCTCCTATTTAATAATGTTTAAAATTTCAATTAACATAGCCATAGCGTTGATTTCTTTATCAACTACTTGAGCATCAGATAACTCATATTTAGCTATTGTTAATATAACTTCTGCGATATGTCCTTTACCATAAGAATCTACCTCGTCATATAGTAATCTAAACAAATCTGCATAATCTCTGATTTGTGAATCTGCTAATAATTGTCTTAAGTTCTTAAAAGCATTCTTCTTGTCTTGTGTTTGTAATATCTCTAACACTTGTAATTTATAATCATTTTGAACTAAACTTTCTGTATCAACTATTAATTGATTATCAACAATATTTCTTTGAACAGCATTAATAATTCTTCTAATATCTGGATAACTTGAATTTACCATTGTTACGATTTGTTCATTATCAAAAGAAACTCCCTCTGTATTTAAAATACTTGATGTGTGTATTGCTACTTCTTTTTTAGAAGGTGGAATGATTTGAAATGATTGACAACGACTTTGTATCGGGTCAATAATTCGTTCTACATAATTACAAGTCAAAATAAATCTACAATGTTTTGAAAATGTTTCCATAAGATTACGAAGTGCGGCTTGTGCGTTTGGTGTCAAGAAATCACACTCGTCCAAGATAATAACTTTTAAATCTTTGAAACCTACTGATGAAGCAAACATTTTAATTTTGTTTCTCACGGTTTCTACATTGTTTTCATCAGAAGCATTCACATACATTTGGTCACAATCAATATTACTAACTAATAACTTTGCAAGTGTTGTCTTACCGGTTCCTGCTTTTCCGTGTAATAATAAATGTGGAATATCACCAGTAGAAATATACCTACTTACTTTTGTTTTTAAATGTTCATTACCAATATAGTTTTCTAAACTAACCGGTCTATATCTTTCTACCCATAATGAATGTTGTTTATTTTGCGTCATCTGTTTCTCCTACATAAATTTTTCAATATCGACATTTGGTTTAAATACTCTTTTATAATTAACCATTTTCCAAGGTAAATCATCCTCTGAATAACCCTCTTGGAAAACACCTCTTTGTGTAACTTCTATTTTTCTGTCTTTCCTAGTAAATAACCAAATACCTTTTGCTGTTTTCGTTGATAAGTCAAACACTTGGAAATCTTTTTCGTATGATTTCATATCAACAATCACCTCGTTGTGTCCGGGGTCATCATTAAAAGTAAAGGCTGGTTCTCCTTTTGCGTCAAAAGGCATTGGAAAAGTCCATAAAATATTTTTACAAATTCTTGTAGCTTCATCTACAAATTTTTTCTGATATTCTTGTGGTATGTGTTCCAATGTTTCTGAACACCAAGCCCAATCCCACTCTTTATCTTTGAAGTCTGTTCCTTCAATTAAGTCTTGACAATAATCAACCCCAGGGCCTGGTCTAATGTCAAGGTTTCTATATTTTAAAGCTCTTGTCATCAAGACGCCTTTATATGGAGCTACACAGCCACCACCAATGTCTAATATAGATTCTGCTCCTCGTGGTGGCAGATATCTTAAAAAATATCTAATTACATTTTCTACATTTTTATGTTCTGATACATCTCTAAGTGCCATAATTAAAACCAATCGTGTTTTTTCACTACAACCTTTTCTGACTTTTGTCTAGGTGTTAGTGTTAAGTTAACATTTTTTGTTAACAAAGTCAAGTCTTTTTTTAATTTTTCTGGAATAGAATAACTTACATAAGGACTATTGTAATTATCTTTTACTCCTATTTCTAATAAATATCTACGAATATATTGCCATACCGAATTTAATTGAATATTTGGTTGAACTTGTTTAATAATATCATTTTTAAAATTAATACCATTTTCAATACAATACAACCAATTATGTGCATCTTTTGGAATATGTTTTCTTTCTTTGTCCATAACTTCGTTAATAGAACTTAAAACATTTTCTTTAAATTGTTCATCATAATTTGGTAATTCCCATTTAAACTCTTTTGGTAAATTCTTCAATTTATACTGAAAATCCTCTTTGGTTTTAAAAAACAATGGATAGTCATCACCGACCACTTTACGCATAGTAGGGTGGTCGTAAATTAAAACTGGTTTATTTAGTGATAATCCGTCTTGTATCGATAGATTCCAAGTTGCATAATTATCAACAAAACAAACACTACAAAGAGAATTTTCTAGTAAGTATCTATATTTAGGTCTACTCAATCCTTGAGCTTTATATTCTTTTGGTGCTTTTGAATCTGTGCACCAAACATCATAATCTAACCCTTCCATATATTCTTCAAGACGATTTACACCCGTAGACTTAGCCCATCTGTGATTAAATACTATTGTATTTGAAATATCACTTTTTAGTGGAACTGAATCTGGAAACTTATCGTTTGATAATGGAAAAGTTTTTGTTTTATCTTTTACATAATCTAAATTTAATTCAGTAGATTGTTTATTTGAATAGTTCTTTTCCAACCACTCAGAAGAAATATCTGTATGAAAGAATGTCTTATCACTTTGTTGTATTGCTTCCAATTGTCTTAAGTAAGACGGCGGTATTGCTGATGAAGAACGACTTTTTGGACAATCCACCCAATGAAAAAATATAAAACGAGCCATATTTTGTCCATACCTTTTATCATTAAACGATACTAATATATTGTATAGTTTTTCTGGTTGATGACAAAATACAAAATCAAAATCCATAAAACGAAAATCAAATAAGTTTCTAAATGACGCTCCGTCAAAGTGAGAACGATTTGATAAAACATCTCTTGGATATTTGAATGGAATTAAAGTAACATTTTCTCTGTCATCTGGTATATTGTGTTTTTCAGGCACAACTACATAATGATGACACTTTGGTAAAAATGTTATCGTCTTATCCAATACCTTGTAGTTAGAATCAAATTCGTGTTGAAATACACCACTCCTATCAAATCTAACTGGGGATTGGAAATGTAATATTCTTAATCCCTCTGGTTGTTTCATATTAATTTACATTTTGAACAGCAACAAGGTAGTATGTTGATTCGTAGTCATTGATATTAAAAGTAATTCTTGCTAATCCTTCTGAACTAACTTCTAATACTGCAGATTCACATTCCTTGTTTGCTTCTAATACATCTTTGAATAGGTTTGCGTTAAAAGATATATTGTCTATTGTGTTATCAGTTTGATTTTCAACCGGAATCGCTACACGATTAGTTGCAATAGATGAATAACCTATTACTACTTCGGTCTTATCACCAGAAATCACCGTAAATGATTCTGTGTCTGGTAATGCTCCTTTACCTGAAATAAACTTACTAATAAAAGTCTTGTCGACATTTAATAGTAATTCAAACTCCGGTATTTGTTTTAATACTGGTGGTGTATTGATAACCGAAAGGTCTGATAACATATACTTTACCTTCGCTCCACCATCACTTGCGTCTAATGAAATAACTTTTTCACCTGACTTAACTAAGTCTACTGAAATATCATTATCTAATACCGATAATACTTTCAGTAAAACATCAGTTGTATAAACACCAAATTCAGCATCTTTAACTGAATAGTTGTTTAGTTTTACTTCCCCTAAAAGAGATTTATCACCCGATACAAATCGTGTTGATAGACTATCTCCTTCAGATTTAACAACTACTGAATTGACATTTCCGCCAAGATAGTATTTGTTAATGAACTTGATTAACTTGCTTTTATCCATTGTTATAACTCCTTGTTATGTAACCATTTTATATTAATAAATATCATTTTGTATTCTCAAAATCAAAAAAACTTTTCTATTGTAGAACTTTTATCCATTGGTAAACTCCACATTAAACTCTCATAAAACATCTGTATTTTTTTCTCTAACGCTTTCTGATACATTTTCTCATAATCAGCATACTCTTTTATAAACTTGATAACTTTTGGTGAATCCTCGTGTCCTTTAAACGCGATAGTTTCCATACCGATAGGATTATTCTTTAGATAAATCCACTTAACCTTATCCCCATCAGCTATAAACTGATATTTTTTATCATCACCAAAATATCTCAACAAATCATTATGGTTAATTGATGCTTTTACATGCACTGGTGTTCCCTTTTTATGTGCAGTTATTACTGATTTTTCATCAGTTGTTGTAAATGAATTTCTTTTACTATTTTCAATAAACTTTGTTATTTTCTTCACACCGGTAGGCATAGCAATTTCATCATAATGTTTAGTTAGTAAATCTCTTTTAAATGTTAAGATTCTAGTATCAATTTTATCTTTTGGAACACTTAATAAAATGTCCTCTAAAACTTCTTTCATTAAACTTCTCATTGCATTAGGAAAGTTAGAACGAATAGTATCTAATCCCTTAACCATTGTCTTGTTAACCTTAACACCATTATCATTGATGATTTTCATACCATATCTTTTCTTAACAATAAACAACCCTGATTTAGCAATCAATTCTTGTTTGATTTCAAACTGATGTTCACCACCGATATTACAAAATCTTTGAGCAAAATAATCATATCCAAGATTAATATAGTCTTGAACTTCTGAAGCAATTTCTAAAATTCTTTGGGTCATCATAACTTCTGATAACTTCTCTCCAGGAAATCTTTTTTCAATCAAAGGAATAGCAGAATAGAAAACTGAATCTGTATCAATATAAATACAATAATCTTTATCATCACCCAATTCTTTATTATAGAAGCTATTTGCTATTTTCTTTGTAAATTTAATTAAGGATTGTCCTGTTGTTGTAACAGCTGTTGCGTTATCTGTATCATAGAATCTAAATACTGATAGTCCCAATACACCATAAATAGAATTTAATAGAACCTTTTGTAGATATTGTCTTCTGTTAAAGTAATTGTATTTTTCCTCGTCTCCGGCATCAGAAAACTTCTTGGCTAATTTTCTATATTCAACTCTCTGTTCAAACCATTTAGTTAGAATAGCTGGAATTAAACCAAGTTTGTCTGTTCTGTAAATAACACCATTAGATGCTATAGAAACTGGATTATCATCTAGAAAATGTTTTAATTCTTTTTCATCAAATTTTCCTCTAACCTTTTCATCTCTCATTAAAGTATAAGTTTTCTTACCACCACCCTTGATATAATCTTCCGCGTTCCAATTTTCTAGTTTACCAATCTTTGTTTCTGGAGAAACATTTAATGTTCTCATAACTGAAGGATACATTGAAGTTACATCTAAATCATACACCCAATCGTGTTTTCCGCGTTGTGGGTCTTGAACATACGCTCCTTCAAACATATCTTGACCCATCAATTTTCTACCATCTCGTCTTTTATCTGGTGCTATTAATCCAACTTTTTTACAATATACTAATATCGCTCCCTCAATATATCGTGATGACCAATATATTTCCTCATAAGGACAATGACCAATGTGACATATACCACGAGCAATATCAATATAATCTAACTTATCATCTAATCTTTTAATCAGTCTAACATCTTGAATATTGTAGTTAATAAACTTTTGTATATCGTTTTCATATAAATCATTAAGAGTTCCATCATATTCAACTTTCTTTTCACCCAATTCAAAGTCTGCTATTGCATCCAAACGATAAGATTGTCTTTGTGAGAATGTTAAATTTTTATAAAGTCGTAGATAATCTAATGATGATACACCAGCGATTTCATATTTACCTGAAATGGTATTTAATCTTACTTGGTTGATTGGTGATAAAGTATTGGCTACATATTGACCTAAAACTTTTTCTGCTCTATGATATAAATAAGGAATATCAAATGTGTCTGTATTCCAACCACTTAATATTGTTGGTTGTATTTCTGAATACTTTGTAAAAAATTGTTGTAATAGTTCTTCTTCTGATTTAAAAATTTCTACAATCACATCTTCATTTTTATAACTTTCTATTCTATCACCCTCATCTAAAGCATAACAATAATATTGATTCATTGTATCTTCATAAAAAGCTATAGAAGTTATTTTATTTGGAGCGGTATCGGGACTTGGAAATCCGTCTGTTACTTCTACCTCAATATCAAAATATAATCTTGTGTGTCCTAATGATATTTCATCAGAATCATAATATAAATCTACAAGAGTTCTTATTTCTGGAACAACATCACTTTCAAATGTGTGCATATCTCTATCAAAATTCCAAACTTTTTTTAATCTATCACCATAAATAGATGTATGTGTTCCACCTCTATCTTTCACATACGCATATCTTTTATAAGGCATAGAGAAATAACCCTTTGTGTCATCCCAAATGTGAATTTTTCTTTTTTGTTTGTCGTAATAAATGTTTTGAAACATATTTAAATTTAGCTGTAATAACCTATCGTTTTCATATAATAAATATAGTAATAATTTTTGTTAATGTCAAGTTTTTTTTTGTGGGGGTGAAATTAATCACCCCCATAGAATTAGAAGTTAATAGTTAATCCAATGTTTGCATATCTTGGTGTTCCTAAGAATACCTCTGCGTTATGTGGTAAGTGTTCTTTCGAA
>Ga0181393_1000034_pt1 | contig 36995 bp, 53 predicted proteins | sample 16SPOviralmetaG_FD_130122 | JGI IMG/M metagenome (GOLD analysis project Ga0181393, IMG submission 130122) | Marine viral communities from the oligotrophic San Pedro Time Series (SPOT) site, San Pedro Channel, CA, USA - 16 SPOT_SRF_2010-10-21 | ecosystem: Environmental > Aquatic > Marine > Strait...
CCACCATTCCAATTTCTAGCAATAACTTCATCGCTAGAGTCTTTATGGTGGTAATTTCTCCAAATATAAAACATTTCTTGTGATAAGCCACAACTCCATCGGTCTTCTTTAGTAAATCGTTTATCGTTGTTTTGCTTGCGCAATATACGGTTTACTTCTCGTAACATAATGGGTCGTATTTGTAGGCAACCACAAGCGTTTTCTTTTTTATTGAATGCTTTAGGATTACCAGCGGATTCAACCAAAATTAGGGCATCTACTAGGGTTTTTACTTTATTGGTTTTAAGTATTGGTTTTTGTATATCGGTTTGTATATACGGAGTAAGGGGTTGAATGGGTGATAGTAAGCTTTTTTGTTCTTGCTTTGTTGGCATTGCCACTAATCCCATTAGTAAAACTATGTGTTTCATATTGTATCTATAAATTCGTCACCATCATCTCCGTCCCATAGACCGAGTTCCTTGAGGTGTTGAATGTGTGCATCATCTAAATCCCATGTTGGTTCATCGTCCTTATTATTGGTATTCTTGTTTATTTGGTAGTCTTCCATTTGCTTGAGTTGGTTATCACTCCAAATGTTGCCTACGTTTAAAAAATAGCAATTATAACATAGAAATTCTAAATTATCTTGTTTCCAATTGTGTTTGTTTTTGTCCTTAAAGTTAAGTACAAGTGGTACCTTATAATCTACAACACGTCGTTCTTCAAAGCTACAACAATTACATTGTTCAATTAAAAACCCTTCTTGAATTAAACGTGCTTTAAGTATGTCAACTGTGTAATGAGAAACATCTACTCTACCCTCTAATACGTCTTCAAGTGGGGCCTTAATGTTTTTCTTTGGTTTACCGTATCCACCTAAATGTTTTTTAATACCCTTACCTTGACGATTTAAATGTTTGTCAAATAGTGTTTTACCTGTTTCCTTATCGTTAAATGTAAGTGCATAACGCTTATAAACATTGTATGACACACCCAGGTAACGAGCAGCTGCTCTATTACTTAAAGTATATTTTTGGGCTCTTAAAACGTCGTCCTTTGTAAGGATTATTTTGTTCATTTTAGTGATTGAATCAGGTCCCAGAGTTCTTCAGGTGTATCAGATGGTATTTCTTCATCTGTTTCGGTGTTATTTAATTGTAAAACGTGTTCATCTCCTGTATTCCATTTATCGTATAACCACCAATGAATTATGTGGAGTTGATTTTTATTAAAGTTTAATTCAATTAATGCTTCGATTGATTGAACAAATGGTTCTTCAAAATTAACAAAATCAATTGCATGCTCCATTTTAAGCATTAATGCCCTATCATTAGCATATTTATAATTTTGAATAAATCTAATAAATGCTTCTTTTTTAATTAAACCTTTTACAGGACGTTCCTTACTGATATTTCCTTTGATTTTAAGAATATCTTTAAGGTCTTTTTTTAATTGATCATTTGCCATTACTTGGTTGTTCATAAACTGAGAATATTTCTAATATTTGATCGGGCCTTAATTGTTTTATTTGGGAAAATAATTCTATAGCTTCTGAAATAGAAGTAGCTACTACTTTGTGAATTCTTTCTCCTCGTATCCCATCTTTTGTTTTAGTTTCTAAAACATATGTTGATTTAGTCATCTTATTTGATTAATTAAATTTAAGGTTTTAGAACATTTCTCATATTCTTCTACCTGTTCATAAAAATCCAATACTGTTTCTAAATTTGATTTAAACGAATCTTTAAGGATTTCTACATCTTTTAGTTTTTTACCATCATTTACACGTGCCATTACAAAACTTGGTTTACCATTTTGTAAACTTTGTTCAACACCATCAATGATGCTACTGTATAATATTTTTTGGTACTTAACTTTATTTTCTGTGTCTTCAAAGAAGTCAACAGGTAGCGTAGGGATAATTCTTCTTTTTCTCATCTTATATTAATTTAAGAAGAAAGCTCCTAAAACCAAAATTCTTTTTAGTCTTCTTTTTTATCGCCTTTAAGAGCTTTCAGGATTAAGTTTTTAATCTGTTGCAATGGGATGTAATAACCTAACACGTTAGGATTATCCGTTGCTTGTTTTATATCGGGATCGATATTAACCTGTAAATCATATTTAGCTAATCTGGCATTCATCGCTTGTTGTACCTTTTGGTTAACATCTATCTTTTCATCTGGATCTACTAGTATAGTATCACCTTTAGGTATTAATTGAACTTTAACTCCTTTTTTAGTAGGATTTTTATTAACATCTACTTTAATAGTAAAGTCATTATCACCAGTAGCTAATTCAGCTTCTGTAAGATATTCTTGGAGGCTTTCTAGAACCAGATCGTGTAGTTCAGCTTTTTTCATTGTGACTGTTTATTATAAATATGAAACAAGATAGTCTTCCAAATTAATTTGTGGTTCCCACCCTAACATTTCTATTGCTAAACGGTCTGTATTAAGGGTGTTTCTTGCTTCACCAGGTTTACCAGGTTTATAGATAGGGCTAATGTTTAACATTTTAGCTATTTCATTTACTGAATAGTTTTTACCTCTACCTAATTCAAAATTATTATTATATGCTTGTTGTTTTTGGATTCTAATTAAGGCGTTTACTATATCGTTTACATGGGTAAAATCTCTACGTTGTTCACCATCGCCATATATTTCACATTCAATCCCCTTTTCTATATTATTTAACCATCTACCTATTAATGTAGTATACCCCCCTTCTGTTAATTGGTAGGGACCATAAACATTGTAAAAACGAACAATAGACGCTTTCAAATTATAATGTTCTTGGTATAACTTAACTATTTCTTCACCTACATCTTTACTAAATGTGTATGGGTTTTTAAATTTACCTGAATGGTGTGATGATGAACCTGCATATATTAAAGGCACATTATTTTTAGCACAATAATCTACTATTTCTAAAGTCCCATTAGCGTTAGTTGTAAAATATTTTTTGGGTTGTTCAAATGAAGGTTGAATTCGAGCAATAGCAGCCATATGGAATATTACATCAGGGTGTTCATTATATACCCATTTATAATCATAGATGTTTCTAATATCAAAGTTTTCATATCTAACTCCTTCAATATGGTTTTCTTTTTTACCTGTTGAATAATTATCTATTGAAGTTACTTTATGTCCTAATTCTACTAGCTTTTTACATAGATTAGTACCTACAAAACCGGCTCCACCTGTTACTATTACTTGCATATTATTAATTCGTTTTCAAATGTTATAAGATCCATAACATTAATTTTTAGATTACCTAATTCAAATTTCCCGATTTCACCACTATCTTGAATAATTTCTGAAAATTGATTAATAATTTGGAAATCTTGTTGTGTAAATCTATTACCATCTATCTCAACTAAGACATGATTATTTTTTTCGCTATCATGTGGTTTAATTTTATCTTTAAGATTAAAACTTGACTTAGTTTGTTCTTTTTGGATATAATCATTGTAAACCCACCATTGCCCATCCCCGTAATAAGTACTACACCATGGTTCTAAAACTTCTAATAATTGGGCATTACTGTTAGTAACAATAAAACCTATGTTATATTTGGGGGGTATGATTGGTTTCATTAAGGTATCATGTTTACAAAAGTGACCCCATTTACGTAAAAATTCTCTGGTTGATTTTTGATTTTGTTTTAACCATTCGTCTGTTTCTCTGTTTTTCATAAACACTTCACCATTGGGGTTTCGTTTTGCACCATCAGCAAATCTTGAACCTCTACAGGTCATATGGTAAACACATCCATGCCATGTTTGAATAAGTTTAATACCATTTAACTGGAAACGATTAAATATGTCTGTGTCTTCTTTTGATTGTGGGGCAAATATAGGGTCATGTCCCCCTATTTCTTGGAAATCACTTTTCCAAAATGCCCAAGGAGCAAATATACCTTCAGTAATATCATTATTAGGTACCCTTGAATCTAGAAAATCAAGTAAACCCTGTTCATTAAACTCTTCAGGTTCAATACCAAAGTCTTTGAGTATTTTTTCGGGGCCATCTGGATGAAGGGGTGGTTCAATTCTAGTAAGCGATACTATTGTTTTTTCTTTAAGTTCATCTTCAATAGCATCCAAAGCACCTGGGCATAAGTACATATCTGCATGATATATCATACAAATATCGTTTGTAGCTACTTCATTGACTAATCTATCATATAATATAGTGTGGCCTAATCTATTTGGACCTTCATTTTTGATTGCCTTAAATAATGGGTCTTTATCCATCATTTTTAAACACCAATCCCAAGTACCATCATTACTAAAATCATCGGCAACACAAATTTCTACTTCATGGTTACCCTGATTTTTACGTATTGAGTCATAAGACCACTTTAGGTACTTAAGGTTATTTCTACCTGGTTGTATTAAACTTATTTTCATTTTTTTACTAAAATATTATAATCATAAAAGTATAAATAATCTATATCAGTTCCTTTATAACAATTAATGGCATCCTGGGGGGTTTCTACTATAGGCTCTCTATCATTAAAACTAGTATTTAATAAAATAGGTACACCCGTTTTTTCTTTAAAAATACTAATAAAATTATAATACCACTTATTATCATTTTTAGTTACAGTTTGTAACCTACCTGAACCGTCAAAATGTACAACTGCTTTTGCTTTATTCCTAATAGATTCTTTAAATTTTAACACAAAAGACATGTAAGGGCTATCTATATCATGTTCAAACCAATTTTTAACTTCTTCTCTTAATATAGAAGGAGCAAAAGGTCTAAACCACTGTCTATGTTTTACTTTTTTATTAATTATATCTTTCATATTTTCATTTCGGGGATCCGCTAGAATACTTCTATTACCTAGTGCCCTTCTCCCAGATTCTGAACCCCCTCCAAAAACTGATATTATTTTTTGGTCACAAATTAAATCAATAACTTTTTCATCAGATGCTTCAGTCCAATCTAATTCTGATTCTTGTAAAGAGTTTAACACGTCTTCTTTATTATATTTAGGTCCTAAATAAGAAGTAGTATTATCTTTCCATTCAATTCTAGGGTTATCCAAAATATGATGCCAAAGATATCTAGAAGCACCTAAACATAAACCTCCGTCATATGGAATTGGATCAGCATAAAATTTAATATTAGGCCACCAATCTAACATTTTCCCTGTCATTAGGCAATTTAATGATACACCACCTGATAAACATATATTAGTAGGGTTATATTTGTCTATATATTGTTGCATAACATTTTTAATAACCATTTCGGTCGCTTTTTGTAAGGAGGCCGCTACGTCAAATTTATCCTGTTCACTTTTATTAGCTATTTCTTTATATTTTTTACAATTATCCCATACTTTAGGGTTATGTCCTCCACCCCCTATAACAAACCCTTCATAAAAATCATTAAAATATTTATTAGAGTCTCCTACACAAGCCATAGCCATAACGGTTCCTGATTGGTTTCCTTTGGGATAACCCGAAGATAAACCAAATATTTCACCCGTATATAATCTCCAAGGAGAACCTACATTAAGGGTAGTAATAGGGATTAATTCTATAGGAGTTAATTTATTATCTTCCCCCTGCCATACTGTCAAAGCATGAGAAGTTCCGTTTTCTTCAACACCACCCCCATCTAATGTAAATACTAAAGCATTATTAAAATTACTTGAATAGAAGGCATTTGCAGCATGAGATTTATGGTGGCCTATAGTATGAAATTCTGCATTATCTCTTGCTAATACTTTGTCTCTTAAATCGTTAGTTTCTTTACTTGAACATCTACTATCCCATTTCCCGTTAGTATATGCAAAATAGGGGTTACCAAAAGCAAAATAGTCTACTTTTGATTCTTCACCTATTCTTTCAAAATACATTTTTAAACCATCACCCCATGGTTCTTTTATCCTTATTAATCTTTCTAATTCCTCATGGATAATGGGTATTCCATTTTCTAAAATACAATATGATACATCATGTTTACCAGATTGGTATCCTACAATTCTTACTTTTTTATTTGATTTAATATCTTTTTCCATGTTTCGTTATAACTTTTTTCTGAGAAATGTTTATTATACAATTCTTTTGATGTATTACTACAGTGTAAGTAAAAATCCTTATCTAACCTAAGTTTTTTAGCTAATTCTTTTGCTTTTTTTAAATTATCAGGTTCTACTGATAAATCAGGAAAACATAATCTTTGGGTATTACTGTGTATATTTCCAATACAAGGTAAGCCAAGGTAACCACAATTTAGGCTAAATGTTCCCCCTATTGAATTAGGATTTAGATGAATAGCATATTTAAAATTATTTAGTGTTATTATCCAATCTACCCATTCCATATAAGGAAGATGATTTAAATCTTCTAATTGTGTTTCCTCTTCATGCATTCTTCCCATTTGGGGGGCCCATATTTCTGTATTGAATTCCTGTGCTGCTATTAAAGAATTAAAACCACCATACCAGCGTCTTAAGTTACCTCCTATTATAGCATTTTTTCGTTCTACTAAAGGTAAGTTTTTAATAGAGTCTTCAATCATCAAAGTAGGATTTATGTAACATTTTTTATTTAAAAGGCCTTCATAATATTCTTTATCTCTATCATTATGTGCTAATACAAAATCTGCATTAAGCATTATATTATAAAACCAAAATGAATTGTTTATAGATAAATCTTGAAAATACCAGGAGGGACCTTCTTGCATAAATGTATATTGTTTACATACCCTTTTTAAATTCCCTATAATATCAAAATTCATAAAGTGTTCTACATGTTTGGGTATTATTATAACTCCTAAATCATAAGTATTATCTGGTAATTCTTGTAGTTTTAAAATATTATGGTGCATAGCATCTAAAGCTACAAACCATGCAAATTCTGTTCTCATATTTCTATGAGATCTAGGGGTTTTATTATTAAACCCCATTTCTGAAAACCATGCTATTTTAGTCATTATATAAATGTTTGTAAGTTCTTTCCATCCAATATGCTGTATTTCTATTATGGGGAGTAGTTGGAATCCCATTAAAGTGGTAAATGTATCCAGCCGCTAGAAATCTTAACTCATCAGGAAATCCCGAATATCCAGGTATGTGTAATAGAGATTTTTTGAATAAGTCTTGTAAATTATAACATTCTGGTAGGTAAACGGTGTCTATATTATTTTGTTGGGCTAAATAATTTATGATGGTTTGATCAGTTCCTGCTTTTATCTGTTTAGTTAAATGGTTAATATGGTTTATATTATTTGAATAATAATTTTGTACCTTTTTATAAAAGGGAATATGCTTTTTACTTGTTATTTGAAACCCACCGTTAAAATATTTCCAGGTTTTGATTTTAGATTCATTAGGGAATAAAGCATTACCCCACTGTTCTATACTTCTTGTAACCCACTCATAACACCCATTATTAATTACTACCCCAAATTTACCTTCGGTTTCCTTAAAAAAATTAGGGCAATTAGGATGTATAATAGTATCAGCATCAACTATTAATACCTGATCATATTCTATTTTGTTATGTTCTAGTATATCATGTACCCAATAACGTTGTAAAGTTATTTTAAATAATTTGGGATCCATAATAGCTTCACTCCATTCTATAACTTCTATATCATCATATTGTTCTGCCCATTTTTTATAACTTTTTACAGAATAGTGATAGGGGTTATTTCTATTATCCCCTGTGTTTATATTTGGTATAAAAATTATATTTTTCATTATCCTATTCCTTTCCATGTTGCACCATTAGTAGTGTAAAAATGATTAATTGTGTGTGTAGGGTCATAATAGTAATTGTAACCCTTACTTATTATATCTGCTGCCCAATATCTATCTTCTTTAGTAGAATAAATTTCGGGCATAGGATTATCTAGTAAAAACTGTTTATTATAAAAACAAAAGGCATTATGTAAAAAATGTCTGTTTTCTATTTGAGAAAACATATTTGTTACACGGTTTTCTTTAAAATGGCTCCAAATATATCTTTTTGATATTTTTTTACCTTTATATATAGGTGTTTGTTGACCAAATACTGCTGCAACCTCATTTAAATCATCTTTTATAACCTTTAAATCTACTTTAGTAATTTGAGAATGTGCTGATAAGACTAAAATTATATCTTTGGTAGCATGTTTAGCACCTAAATTAATTGATTTACCTGGGGTATAATCGTTAATAGGGATAATTTTAATTGTAGTCCTATCTTTAAATAGATTTACTATTTGAAGAGAATCATCAGTTGAATTATTATCTATTATTATAATTTCGGGTTTGTTAAAATGATCTAAACATGACTGGATCGCAAAGCCAATATATTCGTTTTCGTTTCTGTTTCTTATTATAATACTAATATTATCCATTGAATATATTATTTAAAGTATTATAATTAATAGCCTGAGCGGGATCACTAATAGATTCATCTGGTCTTGGGTGACATTCTATAATTAGTCCATCTGCTCCTGCTGCTAATGCCGCTTTAGAAATAGGTTTAACAAAGTTTCTATATCCTGTTGAGTGACTTGGGTCATATATAATTGGGATGTTAGTTAATTCTTTTAATGCAGGAATCATCATTAAATCAGGGGCCCATCTAATAGTAGGAAACACATGTCTATAGTTGGGCATACCAACTACACCTCTTAAACAAATAGCAATATTATCATTACCTCCTACCAAAATACGTTCACATGCCCCTAAAATTTCATCTATAGTACCCCAAGTACCTCTTTTTAATAATACAGGTGTATTACATTTACCTAAAGCATCTAATAATGTATAATTTTGGAAATTTCGAGTACCTATTTGAAATACATCAGCTACTTGTGATACTTCATCAATCATGCTTGCATCCATAACTTCTGTTACAATAGGTAGGTCTGTTTCTTGTTTTACTTGTTGTAGTAATCTTAATCCCTCTTCTCTTAATCCTTCTTTCCAACCATTAGTTTCCTTTAGAACGGGATAAGTACACGGTTTATATGCACCTGCTCTAAATGCATTTGCACCTAATGATTTTATTTTTTTAGCAATGTCTACTATTTCGGGTCCCTCTACAGAACATGGTCCCGCTATTTTAGTATATTTCCAATTAAAAGTTTTATTTTTATCAATAGAAATATTTAATTTACCTGCTTCTTTTAGTGATTTAATGTAATCGTTCATTTATGTTTTTTTCTGCGTTTAATAAATCTTGTTCACTGTGGATATTAGTACAATTATCTGTCATACTACCTACTCTTCTACTCATATATCCAGATTTAACGTGTTCTGTTTTAGTAATTCTAATTGAACCGTTTCTAGTACCATCAGGGTCTACTGTAAATAAGTCATCGTATTTATTTTCTACAGTATATGTTAACATTTTATCCAATGGTATTGTCCTATCAGGGTGATCTGGTTGTACACCTACTACATGAGTAAAACTATCATCACCATATTCCTGAAATATTTTTACATATACATCTGCTACTTCTCTTTCGCCCATAAAATCTTTATCTCTACCTACTACTTTAACCCCATAGGATTCTGCTATAGATTTAATTTCTTTATCTTCAGTAGATACTATAATAGAAGATGCTAATATGGATTTTTTAGCATATTCAATTGAGTGTTCAAGTAATGTTTTACCTGCTATAATTCTTTTATTTTTACCTACTAATCTTTTAGAATCACCTTTAGCAGGAATTATTACAAATGCTTTTATCATAATTTATCTATTGACCATTTATATGCTTTAGTTTGACCTTCAATCGTCATACCCCCTATATGGGGTGTTGCTATTATATTTTTTCCTTCATTCATAGCCTTAATAATAGGAGATTTAGTTATGTCATCAAATTCATTTTCAATAACATCTGTTCCATACCCAGTTAATTTTTTAGTATTTAGAGCATCTACTATATCTAATTCATTTACTATTTCGCCCCTAGAGGTATTAATAATGTATAAATCTTTTTGGGTTAAGCCAAGTAAATCTTTATTAATCATATATTTTGTTTCATCTGTTACATGGACATGAAGAGATATCACATCACATATTTGAAACATTTGTTTAAGGGAAGTTTGAGGGGTGTTAATATAAGGGTCATAAATAAAAGTTTGGGCACCAAATGCTTTACAATAACCATCCATCATTTTTCCTAAACGTCCATATCCAATAATTCCTATTTTTAAATCTTTAATTTGCCTTCCCATAAATTGAGTATAATCCCAATTATACCTGGATACATGATTATTACATTCAGGGATATTTCTAAGTAAAGATACCATTAAACCAAAGGCTAATTCAGATGTAGAAGGTAATTGGTTAATTAATTCGTAATCATTTTTGTGGCATTGGACTTTAATATTGTTTTCTTTACAATAATCTAAATCAATATGGTTTAGGCCTGTAGAGCAAGAATTAATAGTACTAACATTTGTATTATTTAATAATTCCTTATCTATTTTATAGGTTTGTTGATTAGGGTTACAAACTATAGTATCAATATTATGGGATAATAGTAATTCCCTTACAGTGTCTTTAGATGCTTCTTCATATAAAAAAGGAGTACCTTTAGTCATAAGTAAAGGTATAATACCTTCTAAATGGGACACAGGTGTTATAACTGCTATTCTTCTATTGTTACCCATTTTTGTTCGTTGTTCATATCATTTCTATTTTATTTTGTTTGACTAAATCGTTAATGTATTTTTTTTCTTTGCCCCATTCATGTTTACCGGGGATATCGGATATATTATGGTTACCCCAATAATGATTGCTTTTCCCAAAATCAAATCCCACTAATGTTAATTGGGAAAATTGTTCTAAAAAATAGTTAATTGCCAGAAGACCAGTAGTAGGTTTTGAATCAAAAAGGGGTTCAAATCTTTTATAAATAACTTCTATATCTACTTGTTTCTTAATTTTATTTATTTGTCCCTTATCTTTTGCTGTTGTTAGTATTAAAGCTTTTTCTAGGTTTGTTGTTTCTGATTTTATTTTGGGTAAATTTTTTACTAAATAATTCCTACTATCAGTAGTTAATTTATAATTTAATACCCAGTAGGTGCATTTTGTACCTAAGTCTTTTTCAAAATCTTTAACTTTAAACCTATTAAACCTAACTACATTTTCAAAACTATCAATATAGGATCCCAGTTCTTTATTTAGAATATTTGAACTATTTCCTACTAAAATACACTTACTCATTTTTATTATTTATAATAATAAAATATCTAACACCTTTATGGGTAAGCCCATTATCGGGAATTCCTTCATTAACTAATACATCTACAATTTCATATTTTTCTTTAATAAAAGTTTTATATTCATCTAATGTAGCCGCAAAAGGATCAGCTGCTTGAGATTTATTATCACAATCCGGACTATATTCTATAATACAAACTCCTTTATTATTTAGACATGACATCCATGTATCTAGACATTCTTGTGGTTTACATGAGTGATCAAAAGAATTTGTATAAACTATGTCTGTATTATTGATCCATTCTGGTTTTGTTTCATGGAAATCCCATTGTATTGTATGAGGATAATCTGTAGCTGTGGGGCTTATTTCGGTACCAATAACTTCAGGAGTGTAGCCTAGAGGGTTCAAAAAATCAATAATATATTGTTGTTCTAATCCTCTTCTAGTACCATGACATAATATTAATTTTGGGTTTATATTTAGGTCTTTTACTAAATAATCAAGTAAAGAACATAAAGAATTAGGATCAACATAAGAATTATTTATCTTTCTTATATTAGCATCAATTTGATTTTTTTTATAATCCTCGTAATTTTTGTATTTATATAATTCCATTATTTTGCTTTTTTAAAAAGGTTCTGTAAAGTTGGTAATCACTGTAACCCGTATTATTAGGTAATTCAGGCCCACATAATAATCTTTTAGTTTTATTAGGTAATAATTTTAATTTTTTTAGATGATAAACAGATAACATGTGGTTAGATATACTATTCCATACTGGACATTTTTCTTTTATAATATAGTCGTTAATATGGTTATAAAGTAAACTAAAATCATCCATGTTTTTACTATTACTAATACACCATAAATCGTCTATTTCATAATCAGTTCCACTTTTATTATTAGGCCATCCCCATGGTACTTTTCCTTTTGTAGTTCCAGGTATATAAAAAATATCTTTATTAAGATTTGCACAAATAACATCTACAGTCCAAATCATATCAAAACGGGAAGTTATAACAAAATCATATTTAAAATTATTATCGGCTTCATATTTTTGTCTTAGATCATTTACAACTTTTGTACTATACCATTTACTATAATGGGCTTGAACTCTTTTTGTGGGGCCCGAAACTGTATTTTCGAATACTTTTTGGGGTTCTGTTTTATATAATTTAGGGGTGTAATTTTTTACTAATTCTTTTTCAAATTCATAATCCCATGTATGAAAAAATACATCAGTGTTGTTTTTATTAATAATGTGTTTTTGGAATGAATTAGAACATTCTTTTAATACTTCATCAGTACCCCCCTTTTTATCATAGGACTTTCCTCTATCACTGCCTACTAATCCATAAAGACATAAAGCTACTCTCATATTTCTATACTTTTAATTCCTTTATTACGTTCTAAGTTTATGGCAAATGCATAATTTTCATCACCATAAGGTTTTCTATCATTTATAATATAACGTTTACCACCACCAATACCCATTATTAATTGATCATAAATGATTCCTGCTTCCTCTAATTGGTTTTTAGTTACTTCTCTAAGACTTTCCTTTCTACCCGTAGTAAGAATAATATTATAACCCAATTTATCCCACTCTAAAATTTTTTCTATAGTACCTTCTAATAGATTTAATTTATGTGAGGGCCTTTGTGAATCTGTAGGTTTAGTATGTGTTACTAAAGTACCATCAATGTCACAAAATATAGTAACTGGTCTTTTATCCATATAACTCATATAATTTTTTCTTTATATTAGTTTTAATTTGGGTATCAATATTAGGTTTAATTTTTAAAAACTCAGGATTAGATAAAACATAATGTCCACATATTTTAATTAAATCTTCTTTTTGTGTAAGTGGATCAAAATCTGTATTGACCCATTTTTCCCATCGTTTAGAATTATAACAGATTTCCCAAAATTTATCTAAATCAATATTATTATCTATGTATGTTTGAGTTTCTATAAGACCAAATTCAGGGGCTATATTAATTGAATTTAGACCTAAAGACATTTTTTCTTTTATAAGATCTACAGGTATATAATCTCCATTATGTTCTTTAGAAAGTAAATTCCAAGATTTAGCTATTTTAACCATATTTAAAAGTCTATTTTTATTATACTCTCCAGTATTTAAATTACCTTTTAAAGATGTACCTGATTGAATTACCAAGTATTTAATTTGAGCAAATATTTTTTCTTCTAATGTAGTATGAAGATCATTTAATAACATATCTAATTTCCCGGGTTCAAATTTTCTTATGGCTTCCTCGGTTCCTACCTCAAACTCAATATTGGGATTAAGATTATAACAAAATTTAATCATTTTTATAGTCCATCGTAATCCATCTTTATATTTAGGATATTTTTTCCAGGGATCTATATGAATTAAATTAAAATATTTACAATCTTCTTTTAAAGAAGTAAAACCATCATCATCTGTATAACCTTGACCTGGACCAGAATGGTCTCTTTTAAGGATTAGTGAGATAGCATGTTTACTAAATTCTTCGGTAGTCCAGTTATTAACATATCCACCATTCCACTCTATTTGTCTCCTAGAAGGAATTAAGCCTATATTATGTTTTGTTTCATTGCAAAATTCAATAATAGCATTTACTATATTTTTAGACATGGGTCCTATGTAATATTTAGGATAATTCATTGTAAGTTTTTATAAAAATTATATTTCCCAAAATTAAATAAAAATTTATTAAAGGGGTATTCATGTAATGGGGCCATGTTTAACCAAATTATAGAAGTAAGTAATTCTACCTTTTTAAGGTCATAACCATGTTCTATTATAAATTTATGTAATAATTTTTTACATCTTAGCAAAGTACTATTACATAGTATATAACAGTTTTCGGGAGAGTGACTATATAATCCTTGATCTATAATACCATGGTTTACCGTTAAATTATGGTTAAGTTTAGCTAGATCGTAGTAAATATCTCCTACTTCTAGATCGCCAGCAAAATCTTGTCTCCAATCTATTAGAGTAAAGTCTTTATTAGTTTCTATTATATTGTCTAAAATAAAATCACCGTGAAATTGGCTAGGTATTCCATTACATAATTTTTGTTTGTCAATTTGGTCAAATAATGAGTAAATAGATGGTAAAGACTCCCCATTTATATTGTTACAGTCAGTATATTCTTTTAGGTACAAAGAAATTCTATCCAAAGACTTATCTATATAAAATTTATGGCAGCTAGTTTTAAAAGAATCTTTAGTTGTTTTAATCCATAAGTTGTTATGGGCCCATTTTAAAAATTTAGTAAATGATACTTCATTTACAGATTTAGAAAAAAGTTTACCCTCAGCTTTTTGGTACTTATAAAAATTATTAGTTGATCCTAATATTTGTGGGACTAGGGGGTATAATTTTAGAGCCCTATCTACCCTATTTTTATTAGTAACAGGATCAGAAAAAAATTTAATAACAAAGTTATCAAAAAAGTAAATTGATTCATTTAATTTGTCTAAAACTTCTATACTACTACCAAAATGTTTTCTAGTTTTATTTAATTCCGTAACGTTCCCTATATCTAACCATTTATCAATTTGTTTAAATTCAAAAGATATAGATTTTAACATTTCATTAATAACATGTACATCCGACAAAGAATGTTTATTAGGAAGATTTTCTAAACAAGACCAGAATAATTTATAATCTTTAATACCACATAATCCTATATAAGGATAGTCATAGTTGATTTCTCCTTTTTCATTTATAAGGGTAACTTTACTATTACTAACTCTTAAAGTTCTATATTGAGATGTTTCTTCTTTGTATGCTCCAGCACACCAGTTAGTAATAGGGAGAGGAATTTTATCTTCTTTTGTTAGTATTGTATCGCTAGCATGAAATATGAAAGGACACTGGAGGTAAGATTTTGCCTGTAATATGGAATATCCTAAACTACTTCCTTCTCCTTTAAATTTATCTACATTAATAAATGTAAAATCTTTATCAGGATATGTTAGTTCTAAAAATTCTTTTACATATGAACCAAAATGCCCTAAAGTAATAACAAATTTAGTATCTTTAGGATATGATTCTATTATATAAGATAGGGCAGGTTTATCTCCTACTCTAACTAAACATTTATTAGTAAAATCAGTAAGATTACCTAATCTACTACCAATACCACTTGTGGTTATCAGTACCTTATACTCTTCCATAGTTATCTTCTAATCTAACAATATCGTCTTCACCAAAATAAGAACCCAACTGAACTTCAATAAATACTAAATCTGTGTTACCCGTGTTTTTTATTTGGTGTTTTGCTTCAACTGGGATATGAATTATTTGATTTGCAATAACAGGGGTTATTTTATCATTTAATTTTAATTCCCCTTCACCCTGTACTACTACCCATACTTCTTCTCTTTTAAAGTGATATTGGTAGCTAGGTGATTGCCCAGGTTTAATTATAATTTGTTTTACCTTACAATAGTTTGAATCTAGTAGATTTTCAAATGTACCCCAAGGGCGAGTTTCTTTATAATTCATTTATTTTCTTTTTTGGTGTTTACCCGTTTGTAAAAAGTATTTATTTTTTCTACTATCACCCTCTAAATAATTAAATTTAAAATCATTTTTCCAAGCTATATAATTAAAACTTAATTGATCTCTTCTAGAACCATATTTTATTTCAACCCACCAGTCTTCCATATTCTTTATTACATCGGGATCATTATGTTTCCTAAGTAAAATAGGGTTAGTAGCTAAACCATTGTTGGAGGGATATCCTTCATTTACATATCTACTTACTTGTTTATGCATTAATTGGGGATTATCTTTATAATTCCCACTTTGTTGTCCTAATTGCATAATAGCATTATATTCTTGGTAAATACAATCTCTAGGGTCTAAAATAGTCTTATTGTGATCAAAAACTTGATAGTGACTTTTTTTAATTAAATCCCTAATATCTGATATTATTAAAATATTCCCATCTATCCATACAGAATAATCATAATCCTGAAGGTATCTATGTGGTAAAATTTTATATTTTTTAGCGTTCCTGTTGGGGTCATTATATATAGGGGTTGATTTAATTATATTCCAAGTATTAGATTGTAAATCTTCATCCGTAAAACATAAATAATCTACTCCTTCCATTTGGAATTGATCCTCATGGAGTATATCGTATTTACCAAATATTGAAGTGTATACTGCTATTCTCATAGATATATTTCGCTTTTAATGTAATTAGAACCTAATTTACCTCTAGGTACTGTGTAAGTAGGAACATAATTAGCTATTGTATCATTTACCCCTGTTTGGTTACCAACATTAAAAGTTGCTAATGTTTTAATGCACAATTGTATACGAGTATCCACATGTCTTAAATCTAATGCTCTTTTGAATTTAAAACCACTATCTTTTTTAGAAGTCCAATAGAACATAGGTAAATTATATTCATCTAACTTTTGTTGAATTAATTTTTTCCCTTCATTTTTATAGCGGTTAGAAATTAGTAAAGTCCCAAATTTTCCATCACAGTGTTCTTTAATTATTTGTTTAGATAATTTTATTTCTTTATCTGTAAAGTATAACTCTGGTTCTATGTTATCAAAATTATTAAACTGCCAAAATCTTAGTAATTCCTCCATAAGGGGTGTATCACTACCATCTGTAATTCTGTAATGATCATTAAAAGCATCGCCTTCAAATGAATCAATAAACCCATCAATATGGGGGTTATTATCAAAAATTGTATGAACTACTTGGAAGGGACTTGACCAGGAACTCCAGTTTTGTTCTAAATGCCCAAACATTTCTTTAAGTAATTTTGGTGATGGTATCCATACTTTACAATTTGGGTATTTTTCTTTAAGTTTTCGTGGAAATGCTGATATAATTCCCCAATCACCTACACCGAAACAAGTTCTTAAAACTACAAAATTTTGCTTTTCTAGATACTCATTAGGAATATATGATGGGTCATTTAGTTGAAAGCCTAACATATTTACTTCTTGAGTAGGATATACCTTATTATTATATGTTCTCCAAAAAACCATTATATATTAGATTGTATTATAAAAGTTGTTTTGAATTTCTTGTCTTTCTATGGATTTTGGGTGAATAAGACAAAACTCATCATTTGCTGGTAATTGTGTTTGGCTCTTATGCCCATATAATACCTCGTGTACCTTACTTACCCATTGTATTGTAGGTGTATTTTGGAGTATACGGCATTGATAGTCAGGAAAGTTAACTCTACCATTAGGTTCAACATTCCACCCCCATTTTTGAATATGTTCCTTAGTTAAACCATCTACAGTATTAATCCGGGGGACCCAAAATACCTCGGTATTAGGGTTTTGTTTTAAGATAGTAGGAAGCATAGATATTAAATATTCCTCAGGTATTTCATCAGCATCAATTTGAAAAACCCAATCCCCAGTACAATTATTTTTAAGATTATTTTTAAAACTTGCAAAATCCCTATTCAGGGGGAATTCAATAATCTTAATTTTATTATGATATTTATCTAATACTTTATAAACATTTTCTGTAGTATTGCCTTTATCACATTGGACTACGATTTCATCTGCTTCTTTTTTATATTTTAAAAGATGCTTAATTAATCCATCTATTTCTTCGTACTCATTATGTACGGGTATAGCGTAACTTATTTTAGGGTCTTTCATGATTCAAATAATCCTATTTCTTTAGCGGCATCCATAAAACAATCCTTTCCATAACGTTTTATATTAGGAATATCCATTTTAAATTCATAAAATTCTCCTGGGTTAGTAGGATCTGGATATTTATCTTTTTCTTCTTCTGTTACGGGAATTGCTTTAACAGCAGCCCAATACCAATCTTTTATTCGTTTATTCCATTCGGGGAATACCATCCCCTTTTCGGGTAAGTTAATAACTTTAGGATACCAAGCCAAATTTTCATGTACTTGTTTTAGATCCTTTATTATTTCTGCGGTTTGGCTATAATTTTCTTTTTCAAATTCGCTTCCATCCTCCATTAGGTTATTAGTAGTCATCCCACAAGTCCAACATTGTTGGATAATATTACCATCAGAAGTAGGGGCTTTTGTGCAAGCATTTGACCCACAACAGGGACATATTTCAAAATTATCCATTTATTTTTTGCAATTTAGGAAGTTTAAGTTTAGGCAATTCTGGTTTGCTTTCCTCACTTACTTTTTTAAGTTTAGGGAGTTGTAATCCGGGCATTTGAAAAGGTACATTTACTGACACATTTATGTTATCCATATGGTTTTTAAGTACCTTAGTCATTTTATCTTGGCTAAAGTTTTCTTTAAGCCACTTAGTTTGTTTACGACTTTGTTCAACATATTTTCTATAGTTTTTATAAACATCCTTTATGGCATGTGATGCGGCTTCTATATTAATATTAAACCAACTAGCTTCTTTAAGTAACCATTTATTAGCAGCAGATTCATGGATAGGTTTTAATTCACCCCCAATTAATACATTATATTGAGCATTAATAAAATCAATATGGCCGCTCCAATTTGTTGTAATTACTGGTTTACCTGTAATTGCTTGTTCTAATAGGGGGCGACCAAAGCCTTCTCCTTTAGTAAAGGATATAAACGCCTTAACTTTAGGATCATTATTTAATTTATTAAGTTCATCATTGGTAAATTCACCATGTAATATGTAAATGTTAGGGAGATTTTCTTTATTAGTAAATTCATTTCTAATTTTTCTAATATCTTTAAGAATATCTTCTTTATCTAATAAACTATAATCAACCTTATTAGTTTTTAATAGTAGAGCGGGTTTAATACCTTTCTTATTAAAAGTTTTAAGGAAAGTTCTAATCATAGTAGCAACATTTTTTCTATCTTCACCAAATTTACCAGGTAACCAATGACCCGTAAATAAGAAACAAAAACTTTCATCTATATTGTTAAGTAATCCTGATTTATTAGGTTCTTTAAAATATACCCCGGTATCTAACCCTTCGAATAATACTTCAATAGGTTTATCGAGTTTAATTTGATTAATAGGGTTACCTTGTTTATCATTTTCAGTAAATTGAACTTGACTAAAGGTATCCTTAGTAAATTGGGAAGATACAAGATTCAAATCCATATTATTCATTCCCTTAATAAAATCAGGGGGTGGAACTGTTGATTCAATACCTGCAGTAACACCAATATTATACTTACCTACTTTTTGGAATTCATTAGGAATACTGATTTGCATCCAAATTTCGGGTTGTTGGGTAATTTCATTTATAAAGCGTGAACGCAGTTTATCACTTTTATCTAAAAACCCCCATGGGGTGTTTCCCCACCTTTGAGGGAGTATTTTAATATCCCATTCTTTATCTTTTACCTCTATAAGTGAGCGAACAAAATCGCGCGAACGGTGCCCATATCCGCTAAAGGTATCTATTGGACAACTGATTATACAAGTTGGTTTCATGCTAAAACTTCTTTTAATTTTTGTTCAAATTCAGGGGTATATTGGACGGGGTTTGGGTTATATGTGGTGTGTCCGTCACCAACTTTTTCTATACTAAATTTTTCCACAGGTTCCCAATTTTCAAATAAATGATCAATATTATCTATAAAATTCTGACCCATACCACTAGCTGCCATTCTTGCTTCCTCAGATAATAACCAATCACGACCCTTTAATCCTCTGCGTTTAATTTCATCTTTTCCTAAATTGTAACATTTTAAAAGAGATAAACCAGCATCTTCTACATCTACTTGAGTAGCATAAATATATGGGGTAGGAGGTGAACCTTTTAATGAACGTGTTTTACCAAACATTGGTATAGCCCATTCTCCGCATTTTTTGTATTTACCATTGCTATTAGTAGGAAATTCAGTCGTAAAATTAATCCAATCACCATTTTCATCTTCAAAACGCATTTGGTCTTGCATACCCCCCTGAACGGGTGCTATTAGCATATTACCAGCCATAAGGCCTTCTGTGAGTGATAATCCCCACCCTTCATTATCAGTCATCATAAATTGAGCATCTGCCATATTATAATAATAATTAAGGGTTTTTTCATCACATTTACCATAAGTAAATTTAATTTTATTTTTATTAGGATCACACATAGTTTCAATAACTGCAGGTATATCTGTACCATTATTATCTATAGGGTCTGTGTGCATTATGAATAAACAACGCTCAGCTTGTTCAGGGGTTAATTGGTCTGTAAATATTCTCCAAGCAGTAACTAAATCACCAGGATTTTTACGGCGAATATTTCTGCTATTCCAAAATACCACAAAATCATATTCCTTACCCTCATAGAATTTTTCTTTAAATGCTTCAAATTCAAAATCGTTAACAATAGGGAAGAATTTTTTATCATCTATGCCATGGGGGACATATTGGGTTTGCCAATCTTCTTTTGGGTAGTCCCTAAGTACATTTTTAACTAGATTTTTAGTTTGTTTAGAAATACAAAGAAGAAGGTCATCTGAACGATAAAAATCTCTATTATACATTGGATAAGGTAAATCATCCCATATAGTATAAAAAATCATAGGGATTTTAGTTCTAATTTCCTTTTCCATTCTATATAACCATGTCCAATAACGTGGGTCCGTAAAATGAAGGATAGCATCTGGCTTTTCCTGTTCAAGAAGTTGACGGATAATTTGGTCATCTCCATACCCACTCCATGGAATTACTTTCACATTAGAATCAGATAACCCAGTTACTTCATTTATCTGGGGGCTCAAATCATAAGCATTACCCTGTTCAGGGTGCTTAACGGCAGCCCCTAAATTTACCCAATTAAAATGATGGGCTGTGTTTAGGACAATCTCTTTGCCCATAGTACCTATACCACTGTGTAATCTAATATCATCACAGAGGAATAGTATTTTTTTTCTCTCCCCTTGGGGAATATAACCTTTTTTCATTAAATAAAACCTTTTTATTGTTTATAATCCACTACCACTAACGGTTAGGTCAGTATGTGTATGTAAAGTTTTTGCAAATTCCTCATTAGTTAAATAAAGATGTATACTTCTATTTACTAGTTTTTGAAGGTTAAACTTTTGTCTAATTGAAGCAACTTTAAAATCTTCAAATAAACGTTCTTCTAATTTTACGGATGTTAATTTTAGTGCCATGTTGTATATGTTTACATATACATATACATAAATCACAATTCCCCCGCCCTTTTAGCATGTTTTATTGCTTCTTTTACTCGAGGATGTTCTAGTATTTTTAATTTTTTTTCTATATTTTCCCCATAAACATTTGTTTTAGTTGATTCTTCAAATAAATCGTCACCCACTTCCTCTACCATTTGGTTTAAAACCATATCGTGAGCATGATCTTCATCCCATTCTTCTTCTTCAACTATATTTCCTTTTTCTATAACTTTTTTTGGCTTTAATTGCTCAAACGCAAAATTTGCTGCAATAACAAGTGCAATTGCAAGTGGATCAAATACAAAAATTATAACCAATAAAAGTATATTAATAATCTGGTCCATTGGTTTACCTGTTAAACCAGATAAATACTTAAGGGGACCAAGTTCGCCAGCTATGTTATTATTACTAGTTACCTCAACTATTTCGGTTTCATAATCGAATAGCTGTTGGTTTAGGTTATCTACTCTAGAGTTAATTTCAGTCTGTCTTTCAATAGCTTGATCAAGTTGTTTTTCTAAGGCTCTTCGAGTAGATGACGAAGTTGTTGTTATTAGTTGGCCAGTTTCTTTGTCTTTATACTGTATTACATTGTTAGATAAGCCAGACCTCAGGTCGCTCACGGCCTCGTTAATAGAGGATTTTTCATCGCTGTATATCGTAAGTTGTTCTTTTACATTATCCCTTTTAGTTTCTATAAGAGAGATTTGAGCATCTATATTGCCAGCTAAAGCCGCAGTTTCTTGATACGCAGCAGATAAGAAACCATAAATACCCATTGATGTAATTAAAATTAATACCAAACAAGCTACTGAAAGGTAGTATTTTAATAATCGAGGTAAATTTTTTCGGTATTGATAAAGTAGTGAGGCTATTACTAATTTAGCTATTTCAAGTGAAGCAGCCATTATTATAACAGCAAATGCCGCTCCAGCAAACAACTTACTTAAACCACTTATAGAGTAGAAAGCAGCTGATGCTGAAACGGAAAGAGCAGATAGTGCTATTATAAAAGGAAATAGCTTATTTTGTATGGTTTTTATCACAGAATTCAGGTTTATCTTTAAAGGGACACCACTTACAGTTTTTATCTGATGGGTTTTTAGTGTACTCCTTCACCTGATACATATCATCCTTAAAACAGTCTTCAATAAATTCATGGAGATGTTTAGATACACGATTCATAGTTACCTTACCTGATGAGGGTTCATATGTTTGAATACGTGAAGCCATCGCAGGGTATTTTGGATCTTTTGGGATTTTACGTTTTACAATGAAATATTTACAATCAATTGAATCAACTGGGATATTATATTGTTCCGCAAAATATCTTTTATATAGAACCATCTGAGCCATTTTAATTTTATTTTCTTTATCCCATTTCCCCCAACCTCTAGTAGATGTTTTAATATCCCATATAGTTACTTTTTGAAGATCTTCATCATAGAATACTAAGTCAAGTTTACCATAAAGCATAATATTAGGATGCTCTTCGTGAGGGGGTGTTAGTATAGGCATTTCTACACCTAATAATCTAGTTCCCCTTTTTGAAAAATACATCTGACGCCTTTGGAGAAAAAAATCAATGATATTAAGACCATCATTTACAAACTCCATAATTTCTTTTTTAGTAGAAAAATTTTCACCAATTTGTTCTTTATAGTCCTTATACATCTGCATAAAGCGTTGTTGAAAATCTTCATAGATAGGAAACTCATCAGCGGCTTTAATTGATGTATTATACATTAAATCAAGATATTCTTGGAGAGTTTCATGCATTGCAGAACCAAATGCTAAATGTATATTTGGGGGTTGGCGCATTTTATCAATATACATTAATTTCCATTTATGGGGGCACTCTAACCATAAAGAAAGTTGAGTATAGGAAATCATCCTATACTTTTCAAAGTCCATTTGGGGGACAACCGTATTTTGTATGTTTTCTAAAATCATTTAAACTTACCTTGTTGTACAATTTGCCCTATAATCCCATATACACTAAGATCTTTAAGTGTATCTTCTATAGGTTCTCCTACTGTATCAGGTTCTCCTACTACAACCAAGTTTTTTAAACGTTGGATTTTATCATTTATCCTAAACCATAATCCTGTAAGTGCTAATTTAATATCAGCATCTGTTTCAAGATTGGTTCCTACATTTACATTTGAAGTACCATAATTACGGTGTTTTTTACAGAATAAAACATACTGTTCCATCATAATTTTTTTATACTCTTCTGTCAATTCAGGGTATTTTTCTTCACACCACTTTACAGCGGCGTCATCTTCTTTAGTAAAGTTAATCATATTATTGCTCTTCCTTTTTGTTGTTCCCAATCTCTATTAGATCTAACTTTATCGTTAGTTTCTAATGCTGATTTTAGTGTTTTTAGGTCTACACCTAATTGATCCCCTAAATAAATTAAAGCGTTCATGTCTTTAGGGAAACAATGTCCACCAAACCCAAAATCACTATCAGGTCCTGGGACTGCCCAGTGTGATTTACCTAACCTTTCATCATAGATAGCATATTCTATTACTTTATCATAATCAATCTCTAACTCATCACATAATTGATAAATTTCATTAGCGAATGAAACTTTAGTTGCTAAAAAGCAATTAGTAATATATTTAACCATTTCAGCATGAGTAGATCCTGTTTTAATGATTTTAGCTTTAGGAAATACCTTTGCATAAATTCTACGTAATTTAGTAGTCCCTGGGCGGGGGCCTCCAAGTATAATTCTATTTTGATTGTTAAAATCCTCTACAGCGTTTGCTTCTGTAAGGAATTCAGGATTGAATATGATATTTAATGAACAATATCTATCATTCCATTTTGATATCGTGCCGGGTGATACTGTTGATTTTACTACAATTGTTTTTTTGACTTCTTGATCGTTTGCTAATAAATCTATGTTAACTAATTCTTTTTCTAAGATATCAGTATGACAACTCCCATCTCCATTCATCGGAGTTGGTAAACATAAAAATATAGTATCACTTTTAAAAACTAAATCTTTATATGTAGAGTTACATTTAGATTTATCTAAGTCATACGTTAATATGTCATAATAGTTTTTAAATTTTTGGTAAACTGCATTACCAACAAATCCTTGTCCTATAATTCCTATATTCATTTTTTTAAAAGTTGTTTAATTCTATTTTCTTGTAACCCTATATGTTTAAGGAAGGTTTTAGTCTCTTTCTTCCCTAAAACATCTAAATATTCTTTAGCTTGCTTACATGAACACTCAAAATACGTACTTACTATAACAAGTAAATCAGAGTTATAAGATTTTTCCTTACTACCCTTTATCCATTTATTAAATCTAAATTTATCACCAGTCATAGATTGATAATATTTAAAAGATTCTTTTGGGGTAACATCGTATCCCTGTAAACGATTTACTATATCTAACATATTATTATTAAAACCTAAAGCTCTATTAATAATAAATTTATTATAGGTTTTTTGTTCGTCTTCATTAAGATCCTCCCATTTAATCTTTTTATCATGTACTAATTTTAGAAAATCAAAGGGAGTCATTAGCTTCTTTAGGTAAGAATTCTTCATTTACATGACCACACTTGGCACACGCAAACACAGAAATAGGGATCAATGCAGGTTGTCCATTAGGGGATAACATAGGTGATAATTTACGCATTAAGGATACTTCTGTAAAATGTTCATGGTGACATTTATCACAGTGAACTGGGGTTGTTTGTGATAGATCTATGTTGAATTGTTGTGGGTCCATTATTTATATGTTTTTTTTGGCTTTTTAAACCGGATTTTATCATAACGGTCATATTTCTTATTAAACCATTTATACCAATCTCTAAACTGTTCTAATCTTTGTTGGGGTGAATTTACACTCATAATTTTAATAATTTATTTAACATAGCGGCTACACAAATTTCTTTATCAATAACAAAACTATATTCATATTGATATTGAGATATTACTATAATGGCATCGCCTACCTTTGTAGTATACTCTTCTACATTATCGTATAAACACCTAAATAATGACTCAAATTGTTGTGCACCACTATCGGCAATTATTTGTCTAATATCATTTAGTTTAGCTTTATTTTTTAAAGCAGCTACAACTTTATTCTCAAAATCAGTATTAACTAATGATTTTGAATCTAGAATTAATTTACCCCCCTTTACACTACCTTGTACTGTGTTAAGGATTTTTCTAATATCTGGGTAATGGGTAATTATTATTTGTCCCAGATCTTCCTTAGTAAAGTTAATTCTTTCACTTTCACAGATTTGTAAAATATGTTGTCCCACTTCTTTTTTAGAAGGTGGAGTAATTCCAAAGGCAACGCAACGAGACTGTAAGGGACTAATGATACGGTCCAGATAATTACATGTAAATATAAAACGACAGCTAGTAGAAAACGTTTCAATAACGTTCCTAAGGGTTGCTTGGGCTTGAGCTGTAAGGTAATCTGCCTCATCTAATATAACTATTTTTAGCCCATTAAATCCTATACTAGAGGCAAATGGGACTATTTTATCTCTAATTGTGTCAATTCCTCGTTCATCTGAAGCATTAATGTAAAGATGATCAGCTTCTAATTGATCTACTATTAGTTTGGCCAGCGAGGTTTTTCCTGTCCCCGCTGGACCAAACAATAGTAGATTTTGTAGTTTACCTGTATCTAAATAATCTTGTATTTTGGTTCTAATAGTATTATCCCCAACAAAGCCATTTAAATCTTTAGGTCTATATTTTTCTACAAATAAATCCATTAGAACATTGGTGGTTGATCAGTTAGCATTTCTTGCTTTTCATTAGGTTTATCTACAATTACACATTCTGTAGTAAGTAATGTATTAGCGGCTGATGCGGCGTTTTCAAGAGCACAACGTGTAACTTTAGTAGGATCAATTATACCTTCGGAAAGCATATTAATTTTATTTTCAGTGGCAAGATTCCAACCAAGTTCAAAATCATCTTTAAGTTCAAGGCTTAACCAAATACAATCTTCATGGTTATATCCTGCATTAGATAAGATTTGGTAAAATGGTTTGCGTATAGCCTTTTTAATGATTTCATAACCAATTTCTTGGGCATCATTAAGTGTATCATTTTCAATTTGATATGAAGCACAAAGCAAAGCATGACCACCTCCTGGAAGAATACCTTCTTCAATAGCGGCTTTTACTGCGTGTACAGCATCATCTACTCTGTCTTTTCGTTCTTTCATTTCGGTTTCAGTGTGACCACCAACATTGATAACAGCAACACCACCAGCAAGTTTACCTAAACGTTGTTGTAATTGTTCACGAGCATAGTTACTTTCTGCTTTATCGATTTGGCTTTTAATTTCTTCAAGACGAGCACCAATAGCATCTTCATTACCAGCACCATCAACAATTGTAGTCTCTTCTTTAGTCATTGTAACCCCGCGGGAATTTCCAAGCATATCAAAAGTAACTTTATCAAGTTTCATGCCTTTTTGTTTTGAAACAACAATACCCCCAGTAAGTGCAGCCATATCTTCAAGAACCATTGTACGGCGCTCTCCAAAGTCAGGTGCTTTAACAGCAGCGCACTTCAAAATACCTCTCATTTTATTAACAATCATTGCAGCAAGTGCTTCACCGTCAATGTCTTCAGCAACAATCAAAAGTGATTTATTTTGTTGGGAAACAGCTTCCAAAATTGGCAATAATTCCTTTACAGCACTGATTTTACCATCATACATTAAAATGTATGGTTCGTCAAGCTGACAAGTCATTGAACCATTGTCTGTAACAAAGTACGGTGATTTGTAACCACGGTCAAACTGCATACCCTCAACTACTTCGAGTGTAGTTTCGTGTGTTTTGCTTTCTTCAACTGTAATAACACCTTCACGTCCTGCTTTATCAAATGCAGCCGAGATTAATGCACCAATTTCTTCATCATTATTAGCTGAGATAGTTGCAACTTGTTTAAGTTGATCTTCGTTTGAGATATCTTGTGATTTATCCTTTAAAATAGAAACAATATCTTTTACTGCTTTATCAATTCCTCTTTTAATATCGATAGCATTATTAGAACGATTACTTACGGCCTCAAGGGCTTGATTAAAGATTTCACGAGTTAAAACTGTAGCCGTAGTTGTACCATCTCCTGCCTGTTCTCCGGTTTCAATAGCAGCTTGTTTAACTACTTGTGCTCCTAAATTTTCAATAGGATCCTCAAGATCTACTTGTTTAGCTACAGACACACCATCTTTAGTTGAGTGGGGTGTACCCATACCACTACCTTTTCCGATAATAACGTTACGGCCATAAGGTCCGAGTGTACTTGCGACTGCATCTGCAAGTTGGTTGACTCCTTCTTGAAGTTGACCCCTTCCGCTTTCTCCAAATTTGATTATTTTACTCATATTTTATTAATTTATAACTCCTAAAATTTCTGATTCTGATGAGAGTACATACTCTTCACCTTCGATTTCTACGGTATTTGCCCCGTACTTAGGCATAATAACTTTTTGTCCTACTTCTACTCTCATAGGTACCAGATTACCATTATTGTCATAACGGCCGGGCCCAACTGCAAGTACTGTTCCAAAGTCAGGACGATCCTTCCCCATATCAGGAACAACAATGTTCCCGTAGGTTGATTCTTCAGCTTCAATCGGTTGGATTAAAATCCGATCAGCCAACGGTGTAATAGGTATATTTTCCATATTTTTTATTGATTTTGATTTCTTACAAGATAATAATTACTTTCTAGGTCTCCAAATTTAAATGCAAAAGACATTAATCCTTTTGGATTTACTCTCATCCAACCTAATTCAAAACGTTTATTGTGTTTAAATATTTCTTTAACTAAATCCGCATTAAAAGGGATATTATCTAATGCTCCTTCAGAACTACTATCTTCTATATGAGAAGCAAAAGATACTGAATTAGATGTACTATTCCCTATAGTAAATTTTATTTCAGGTGAAGTAAACCCATCTTGGGTAGAAACATAAAATACTTCTTCACCTACTGCGTCTTTAGATTTAATAAAACGTGTAGTAAATTCTTCATTTAATTCTACATGAATATCATTTTCAGTTTTATTAATATTAGGTACCTTAGGAATAACTTGAGGGTCTGCTAAGTTAAATTTAATATCCATAGCAGTATCCCCAATAGTAAATTTAGAGGGAATTTTATTTTCTTTGACTATTTCAAACATAACTTCGTTTTCAAGAATCCCTAACATTTTACTAAGTGTAGAAGTACTATAAATACCAAATTCACCTATAGGGAATTTAAATTTTTTAGATACTACTTTACCTACTAAATTTTGAGAATCATTTATAAAGTCTGCTTTAAGGGATTCACCATCTGAAACCCACTTAACTCGTTCTATATTACCACCTAAATGGTATTTACCTATAAAACTATCTATTATTCTTTTATCTGTCATTAGAATGAGAAAAAATTATTTACATGTGTGTTAAGGGTTAAACTACCCCAACTTAAGTCTTTATAGAAGGTTTCTAACTTATTTTTTAAGATTGAATCAAATGCTTTGTTTCTATCTATATAAGTCTCTACGAATGTACGAATACCTTCTGGGAAATCAAAGTCTAAGAAACCCATTGTGTCAATCTTGTATGGGTTATCTTTTAAATATACCCATTTGATTTTATCTCCCTGTACAATTTGTGAGTGTTTTTTATCTAGACCTTTAAATCTAAGAAAATCATTATAACGAACAGCAGCTTTAACATTAACAGGTGCCCCTGTTTTTAATACTGTAAATATATTTCCGGCACCCGGGGGGCGTTCAACATATTTTTTAATGTCTTTTACTCCAGTAGGTTTGCCTAGCAATTCAAGTGGTAACTCATTTAGGCTATTTTTGAATTCAAGAATCTCTTGGTCAATTTCACTTCGAGTAGCACCAAATAGGATTTTATTAAGTATACCATTAAAGAATTTCTTAAATAAGGGTGGGAAATTTGATTTCATAAAGTCAAGACCTTTAACATCAATATCCTCTACCTTCATACCCTCTTTTTTAGTAATATATTGGGCATATCTTCTTTTACCTGAGAAAAAACCAGAACGAATGGTACATTCGGTTTTCATTTCAAGTCGATGTTTATTGATATTAAATGCTTCCTCAGCTAATGTGTCATAGTATTCTGTAATGAGATCCTGATACTTAAGGGCCATTTTTTCTAAAAGATCATCTTGTTCTTCCTCTGACATTTCAGAGAAATTAGGATATAAATGTTTTAGAAGTGGCTCAGCATGGAAGTAATTAGAGTCTGTGTCAACATATGTACAGAAGTTTTTATCGTCTTCTTTACATATCCACCAGGGTATTTGTTCTTGATTAACCATTAAAATCTTTCGTCTATACCGGGAATTGTAATTATACCACCATCCTTTTCACCACGAGAATTTAAAATATTTTCGTTAATAGTAATTTCAAATAAATCCCCATTAATTTTTACATTTCCCCCTTGTTGGACCATTTTACGAAAATACGAAAGCTGTTTGTCATTCCAACCCTCACTTAATGTAAGTATTACTTCTTTTTTAACATATTCACCATTCATTTGAATGAGAACATTACTTCTTATTGATTGTGGAGATAATCCCATTATAATTCTATTTTTAATTCGCCCCTAAGGACTTTGTTCATGTGTGTGTTTGCAAATAATGCTGATTCTTGGATGATTCTTTGACCACTTAATGTTATAGCTTCACTAAGGATAACGCTACCATATCTAAAACTAGGTAAGGCAGTTGCACCATAAAGTGAATTCAGCAAGATTTTCATGGTATACTGTTTAAGGTGATTTAATTCGCCTTCTTTTTTATTACCACTTTTATAAGCAACTTTCATTGCTTTCTTATATCTGACTCGTTCATCAAACCACTTATCAAGAATAACAGACAATACAGATTCCTTATCAGTTCTAAACATAACCCCATTTGCAGTGATTGTTAAATCATGTTGTTTAATCTTACTGATTATATCACTTACACGCGTATTTTGCGTTTTACGTGCGGTATTTTCAAGTGGAAGGGTAGCTTCAGGGTCGTCGTTGACCATTTTTTCTAGGTCATTTAATCCAAGTCTATTATTTCTGTCATTATATAAATCCAATACCCTACCAATATATGTTTCTTTACCAATATTAAGTGACATAATGATTGAAGGGTATAGTGACGTAAGGTCTTCATCAAACATATAATTGTAGATACCTGTTTTAGGGCAGAATAAGTAGCCACCTGCGTAATTTTTCTTTGTAAGTGGATCTAAATCTTTATTAGGGGGAATAGTACCCTGAGAAATTAACCAGCTTGAAATTGCTCCATCATGAATACGAGATGATTGGTATACTTCTTCATATGATACTTTTCCCTTATGGGCTAAGTTTTTAGTTAGATCAATATACTTAAATTTTTCATCAAGTTTCTTAAGGATTAAAACATCAACAAAGTTATATTCAATGAATTTCTCTTTATCTTCAGCAAATAATCTATCAAGTGATCCTTCGTATTCAATTTTCTTTTGATCTACGTATTTTTCACCTAATGAATCTAGTTTATAAGAAGGTTCGTCTTTAAAACTATATTTTTTATGCATTCTCATGTAATCAAGAGAAGCAACTCCTGCAATACGAATAGGCATATCTTCATCCCAATGTCTCTCTTCTATAATGTTAATGGGGGACATTCTTTTTACAGTACGACTACCCATAGTGTTTTTAATTCTATAATAGAGGTAGGGAATATCAAAATAATCACTATTATACCCAACTAAAATATCAGGTTGAACATCCTCCATCATAGTAATAAACTTATCTAGTAAGTCTGTTTCTCTGGGTACGGGAATTACTTCTCTTCCTTGGCTATCAAATGTATGTTCAAGATTTCCTTCCTTATCAACAATAATAATTTTCCATTCATCTACCTGACGATCCCACCACGCAATTGAAGTAACAGGTTTAGGGGCAGATTTAATATATTCAGGGGTTAGTGCACCCCCCATCTCAATCTCAATATCGAAAAATACTTCTCTATGAGTAACAGAAGGTGTATCATCATCTCCATATCTGTCAATAAGGAATTTAGTATGGATGTTACCTCTAGTATGATCCGAATAATGCATTCGAGGATCCTCTCGGTTCCAGTTAAATACTTTTTTTAGATTTTCACCCTTCAAACCTTGGTGTGTGGCTTGTTCTTGATGACACTCTATATAACCATAATTTTGGAATTCTTCTTCAGAGTACCCTTCATCAGTCCAGAGATGGATTCGGTAATGATTCCACTCATCACCTCGTTGAACATAACAATTTTTGTACATTAATCTTGATTATATAAATCAATATACATAGGCTTTGATGCAAGGCCAATTTTCCTACCCTTTTCTACTCCATCTACTTGTAATACTACAGTAGGGACATTTCTAATATTAAATGATTGACAAATTTCTGGGTTTGAATCTATGTCAATTTTTTGAACAGTATATCCCTCTGAGTTAAGTTCATCCATAATTGGACCTAAATGTCTACAAGGCCCACACCATGGGGCGCTAAAATATAAAAACTTTTTCATACTAATTCTTCTACAATTCCTACTACTTCACTTACAACTAAGACTACAGTAGCGGCAATTAGGTTAAATGGGATAAGTGCATATCCCGCAATTCGGATTCCAGATTTAATAAATGAAATTATTCGATGCCACTTTTGATCTGGCATTTGGTCTATATTTTTTACTACAGGACGACTATTAAGACCCCTTTTAGCATTCATTATTTCTCTATCAGACATTTTTTAATTCATTTTCAGTAAAAAATTGCTTAAGATCAGGTCTAAAATAGTTAATATTTTTCATAACTTTCTTGTCACGTGATCTGTATACAATATATTTATCACCACACTTTTCATAGTGGCATGCTTCCCCTTGTTCCCTAGCTCTAAGCTCCACTGTTTCTTTTGCTTCAGTCTCAGTCGAGCAAGCCTTTGATAAGTTTGAAGCTTGCACCTCTTGATAGGCTGGCCAAACTTTATCCTTAAGACCATGTAACATAGCTCCATTCCCCAAGGAAACGTAAGTAATGTCACACAAAGCATCCAAAACCTCGACGATGTCTCCGCGTTCACATGCTTCTCTATATTCCTCAAGCTCTTCCAATACGAAGTTGTATACAAACTCCCATTCTTTTTTTTCTGGTATTGTTGGTTCATAGTTATTGGGTTTATTCATTAAACTATTAAACTCCTCAACTTCATCCACAAACGGGATATCTTTAAATAAAACTAATTGCTTTCCCATCACTCAATAACTTTTACTAATTTAATTTGCTTAAGTTGATCAACATGCCATTCCATAGAATATGTAGAATATTCTTGTGTTAATTTAACTTCTGCGTCTGTTGCATTTTCTGCATTAACGAGGAATTGTTCAGTGGTCCATCTGGAGGCACCACGAGAGGTTTCCTCTTCAACCTTTACTTTTGCTAGCCAATATGCCATAACTGTTTACTATTTTAAATGTAATATATGTCCCCGCTACTACTAAGCTGAGGTTAATTAAATGGGGGTGGTTATGTTCACCACAAAGCCCCAAAGCGTGATATAAAAATTCTATCATAACTTTATCCTTTTAATAATTGTTTCCCTGTATTATTTGTCCCTCCAAAAAATTCATCTAAAAATTCTTTTGGGTAGAGCAAAACTTGTCCTGTATAACCTTTATGTTCTACATGGCGAGTACCAAATCGTATGTTTTTAGCCGCGGCTGCGGCTGCTACTCTTTTTCCTAAATCAGGACCAGCAGCATGTCCTAAATAATCATATAAACTTATCATATTTTATATATTATGTCCTCCGTTGTTAATCTTCAAGCTATCGAAAAATTCTTTACGAGCTTGGTTATTATCATCTCTAAAAGCACCTGATGCCTTTGTTGTAACCATTGCCGCACCCTGGTGTTTAACTCCTCTGCAACTTACACAATTATGTGTTCCTACAATAGTAACAATAACACCTTTATTACCTTCAGTAATTTTATCTACTGCATTGTGAATTGCAGATGTAAGTTGTTCTTGAATGGCTCCTCTACGACCAAATAATTCTACGATTCTGTTTAATTTAGATAAACCGATTACTTGGCCTTCTTCCCCTGCAATATAACCAATGTGAACTACACCTCCAATTGTTTGGTGGTGGTGGGAGCACATTGATGTAAGTGGAATATTACGTTCAATAATAACTCCATCATAACCATCACTAGGAAAAGATGTAATGGGTGACATTGCTGTGTAACGACCTGCCCATAAATCATTTACATAAGCCTTAGCTACACGTCTTGGGGTTTCCATTGAGTTAGGATCATTTCTCCAATCACATTTTAGTGCGTCTAAAAACTTGCCATATGCTTTTTCAGCTTGGTCAATCATTTTTTGTTTTTGCTTATCATTAAATGGGAACCCTTCCGCAACCCCATTTGCAAAACCTGTTTGTACCACTTCTAATTCTTCGTGGATTTTGCGTCTTTCATTTTCCATCATATTGTATAAATTGTTCCTAAATTCCTATTATGTCCATTTTCATCATCCATGCCATATCCTATATACCAAGGATCAAACATAGAATCCGTATCTTGTTTCAAGATATGGAGGACTTTATCGAAATCCAAATTTTCTTTATAAATTGCTGCAACAGGAGTAATAGTTTTAGGTTCTTTTACTTGTAAAAATTTAGATACAGCTTTCATTGTATTACCTGAATCTAAAATATCATCTACAAGATAAACATGTTTATTTTTGATTTTGGTTTCTAAATCTTTAGTAACAACTAAGTCACCTTGTTTTCTACCATAATACGATTTACAACGGATAAAATCAATCTCAATAGGTATATTGATTTGTTTTACTAAATCGCTAAAAAACATGAATCCCCCATTTAAAATACAGACAAGTACCACGGGTACAGGGTCATTCCTATGTTCATCATTTATTTTTTTAGCTAGAATCTTAATTTGAATATCTAGTTCTTTTTCAGTTATTGCTTTTTCCATTCTTCTTCTATAACTTTTTTTAATTTATCTATTAACTCTTCTACATCATCGGGTTCCATAGTTACAGCACAACATATGCAAACATTTTCTCTTATTTCTTCTAAAATTTCGAGTGCTTGTTCTTTCATTATACTCCTCTTTCAGTGTTATATGCTATAATATGATCTCTACCAGTCATGTTATAACCATGTTCAGCTACCATTTCGAATACTTTAGGATACATTTCTACTAAAGTTTCCCTAGTATCACCCGCAGGCATAACATATGTTTTATCTTTAGGAATATTCATTTTAACCCTAAAGTCTTCAATTTCAACTAAATTTTCATCTGTTCCATCCCATACTGGTTTGTAATGGTAGTCATCATGAAATTGGAGGGTTTGTTCTATAGCTTCATAATTGAGCCTAAACTTCTCATGCCGCGCGACAAACCTTTCATCAACAACTTTATCACCGGGAGTAGTAATACCCACACGAGGACGGGAATTAGAAAACTTAGGACTAAGAGATATGAGACCAATCGGATAATCGGTAGGAACAAAATGTGATCCTTCGGTTTCGATTGTAATAAGGATTCCTCTTTCATTTGCAAAATGTGTTAATTCATTTACTAAGGCAGGATGCATTGTAGGTGAACCACCCGTTAGCATCATTTCCTTTACATGCGGGTTCTCATCATAAATATTAATTATATCATTAAATGTAAATGTACCTTTCTGTGGATGGATACTCGTATACCAAGAATCACACCATCCACCTTCACCAAACCAACATCGGTGAGTACACCCGGTAGTTCGAACGGCAATAGTGGGGCGCCCGAAACGGGAACCCTCACTTTGCACGCATCGATATACCTCTAATACAGGTAATACTTTATCGTAATCTTCTATTCTCTTACGCATACTAATATTAGTTTTCAGTGCGGATGTACTGCTTACCGTTAAAAATATAAATTGTTCCAAACGGAATATCACGAGTATTATCAAATCTTTGACCCATAATATTATAATAGTTATTATCTAGTGGGCGTTGAGTGTTTTGAATTTCTCCTACACTATTTATTGAACCACTTTCACCACCATCTACAACTGTAATGGTGAATCCACTCACGAATCCATTTAACATTCCTAATGAATCTACAGAAACTGATTGGCAAAAAGTATCATAACATCCTAGTGCATTATCTTCTATAATCAAACAAAGAATATGGGGACCATCTGTGGCATACTCCCATGTAGGAAAAGGGTCATTGCTTATACCTTCGTCTCCAAAAGCCCAAGTATAAATCGCATTTGGGTTATAATCATAAATTGTAACCGTTAAAGAACCTAAGACAGGTTCATTACCTTCTACAGTCTGTGCCACATCAAAATAAGCATTACATGCACCTGTACCATTAATAGGTTGTAATACTTCATCAATTACATGTACTACTCCATTATCTGTAATAATATCAAATGTTGTAACATTAGTAGTTCCATTTAGTACAACAGCATTACCTATTGATTGATAATAAAGTGGATTATTCGTCAGTAAAGTAAGTAAATTATTAAATAAAGTATTTCCTAAATCATATAATTCATCGCTTAATACCACATCCCCTAGTACATGGTACATAAGGATCTCAGTAAGATCTGGTAGTTCAAGCAGTTGTTCAACTGGAACCCCTAATTCTTCTGCTAAAGCTATAAATGCAGCATCTGTAGGAGCAAATACTGTAAATGTACCTTCACCTTCTAAGGTGTCTTGCAATCCAGATACACTAATTGCGGCTTCAAGATAGGTGTGGTCTTCACTTCCTTCAATTACAGACCACACTGTGGATTGGGAATAACTAGTTAGGGTGATTAAAGCCAACCCAAAGGCCATTAAAACGTTTTTCATGATTTTTAGTTTTTTAATTGTTTATTTATTTGATGCTTATGCATTCTCTAATACTTTTTCTACATGGTTTCGTACAGTTCCCCAATCAACAGGTCCTGTCTCGTCTGCATACTCGACTGGATCAGGTCTTCCCACTTTGAGAAAAGCCTCAACCCTCTCCACCGATGAAGCTGATTTATAATCACTGTACCAAGTACCACCAATATTAATGGGCTTGTAACTAGTGTTTGTGTTCCTATATACTTTGTCAAAGTCAAGTCCGAGCTCATCACAACACCTGGCTCCATCCTGAAGAATGTCAAACTTATCACCATCAAGATAAGGGGTAATATAGCTAACGCGCTCAGCGTCCCAATTACCTTCGGTGAAGGCTGTATAGTCAGCGTCCCTGAATTCTTGTCTACAATCAGGATAAATTGCATGATCGCCTGCATGAATACCCATTGCGATATTGACTTTTGTATCTTTTTCATTTGCTACTGATAATGCTACTGCTTGAATAATTGATGAAAATATTTTATTACGGTTAGGAACAACTGTTTCCTTCATATTATCTTGTTCATAGTGTCCTTCGGGCACTTCATCTCCACCTTCTACAAGGGCACTATTAAGCATAGGGGCCAAACCATCAAGTTTAATGGTTCCGTATTTTACTTTAGGGTATACTTTAACTAAATTCCCATCTAAATTAGGTTGAATAGCTTTTTCATTAATATAATCTACTAATGATTGGGC
>Ga0181393_1000035_pt1 | contig 36991 bp, 42 predicted proteins | sample 16SPOviralmetaG_FD_130122 | JGI IMG/M metagenome (GOLD analysis project Ga0181393, IMG submission 130122) | Marine viral communities from the oligotrophic San Pedro Time Series (SPOT) site, San Pedro Channel, CA, USA - 16 SPOT_SRF_2010-10-21 | ecosystem: Environmental > Aquatic > Marine > Strait...
AGGCGTTTAACTTCTTTGCTCGTGATCGGAGCTTTGTGTTTGTATCCATCAACGTACAAACCATCTAGATCCAGGACAATGTATTCACTGTAGGCAAGCTTGTCGCTCTGCCCCCGGCGACTTTCGTTTGTAAGTTGTTTTTTGAGCGGGCCTTTTAGAAGGCAACGGCCACCGGCCGAGTGCTCTAAGAACAGGGAGGTAAGTTCTTTAAGCCCTGCAGCCGATGGCTCAACGTCACAGTGATACGACGTAACGTCTTTGACGTTTGGGTATGATTTTGTCTCTGTTGTGGAGACGTGTTTAGTGAGTCGTAATCCATTACTAGACTCAAGGAACACAAATTGCATTGTTACTCCGTTCCAGTATTAGTCTGGCTAATACTATCTCAAAATTTAAACGATGTTGTACTTACGTCGAAAGACTTCTTCCCTGTCTATATCGATGTCACCGTTTGCTTCAAATGATAGGCGAGCTGAAGAGCGTTTTGTTTCTGTTAACTTTACAAGGCAGATAACTTCGCCATTTTTATGAATGACAACGTTCTCGTCTTCCTTGCGATTGAGTACAAGTCTGCTCATTTACTGTACGCCTTGTCGAAGCCGCCTTCTGCGGCAAGTGGTAAATCTGGAGCCCAGCTAGGTGGGATGCACATGAGCTCAATAATCTTATCCATCACTGTCGTAGCATCTGTTTCAGGGGCGATGCAAACTATTTCGTCATGTACGGTCAGTACAACTGCACCTCCTAGATCCTGAAGGTATGCATGTATGCGTAGTAGCCCGTCAGTAATGACGATGCGAGACAGTGCTTGCACTATATTCTCTGTGATTTTTCCACCCCAAGTGAACTCGGGCTTTCCGCGGAAGCTGTATTTGTATTGGCTACCAAGAATCTGTAAGTCTTGGTACGCAAGTCGCATTCCATTAGGCAGCCCAATTGCGTTCTCATGTATCGAGAACACTCTGTATTGGAAAGGCGGGTTGTATATTTGTTTATCAAGCGTCCACATCAGCATGCTAGTTGCACGTGACCAGAACTCAGGGATACCTGGGTATGTAGTTCGGTATGTACTAACAACGTCATGCGCTTCTTCTGTTGTGAACTCCATTGGCGGGCCCATAGCTCCAGACTTCAATGTAGCTTGGAACTTGGCCGCGCCCATACCGTAGCCGAGACCCAAGATAGCAGTCTTACCTACAAACCGTTCTGTAGGATCGTCATTCTTGTTTATAGGTCGTCCATATACTTGGCTGGCAAACTGACTGTAGACATCGTCGTTGCGTGCGAATGCTTGTAGAAGGTCTTGTTCGTCTGCAAGCCATGCAAGCATGCGTGCCTCGATGTTGCTGAGGTCAGCTACATACACAAGGTTGCCGGCCGGGGCGATCAACGACTTACGTATCTCGCTGCCCCGCGGTAGGTTTTGCATGTTGATTTTTTCTGTACCGCCGAAGCGGCCAGTGTGTGCTGCATAATATCGAAGCGGTACGCTGAGCGTTCTGTCTTCGTTACATGCATCTAAGAAGCGCTGCGCGCGGGTCTCTGCAATACGTGACTTAACAACGACTCGTGCATCCCAGATGTGCTGCAGCTCGGGATGTTTGTTGCAGAGCTGCTTGTAGCCTGCATCGTTCTTGCCGAGTGCCGGTATCTGTTCGCCTGTAGACGGAGATTTTTTGGTTGGTGCGTTGATGTTGTGTTCGTTCTTTAGATATTCGGTAAATTGTTGATTGCTTGATAATACTTTTTTGTCGATTCCTGATGCTTTGATTAGTTGTTCTGCGTTCGTTATCTGTTGGTCTCGGTACGTGGTCAGTCGTTCACGGTCCACTAGCAGCTTGGGCTCAACAAACATACGTGTTGTGAGATTGATGAGCTCAAGTTCTTCTTCGGGATAGTCGTGCCACAGTTCTTCGAAGATAGCGTGCGTTAGATCAACGTCCTGTATGCAGTAACCTGCGATCTGTTCTTCGATGTCTGGTGGTAGATCAACGATACCTTTAGCGTTAATTAGCTCGTCGCCTTTTCGCATACTGGTATCATCTGGAAACACACGTTGTGCTACGTCAGCTAGTCGTGCTGACTGTCCTGGCCATACGCCACGAGCCATTGCTGCTGTATCGTAGTAGTAGGCAGGAGTTACTCCGTAGTACTGGGTGAGAATGTATGCGTCGAACATAGCGTTATGCGCGATGATCTTTGTATCTTCCCAAGGTATGGAGTGTATGTAGTCTTCGGCTTCGTCTTCGCCGTACCAGGTAGCAGTGTTGTCTCCAACATGGCGTATGCCGACGCCCCAGACCTTGAAGTCGGGGTGCCGCACATATTCCATAGTGGTCATCTTGGTAAGACTTAGTTTTGTGTCGAAGTAAGTTTCGAAATCAATACTTAATAGTGTCATCTTCAAGATCTTCCAATCTGTTGTCGTATAGTTGCTCAAGACGTAGAACGTGTTCTATTTCTCGCGCAGTGCTTACTTGTTGTTCTATTTGCTTAAAGTTTTCTTCAAGTTCTTTGGCAAGATTGGGTTGACGGGATTTGAGCCACACATAGGTGTAGCTGTATAAGTCATATTGATTGGGGTTTTGCCGCCGCTCTTGTTCTTCCTTGTGAGCGAGGTCCATATATTCTTCAGCTTTCATTACTTCCTCCTGAAGTTACTAATATTAGCTGTGAGCAAAGATACTAATTATTCTGTACAAGATCAAATTCTAGTTGGTCGTAGTCACCGGGGCTTACTTCGTCCCAGATAGCGCAGCATTTATCTAGCTGGTAGATAGCACTTTCGATGTGGTATTCGAATACGCTGTTCGTTGGTAGTTGGTCTTTGATGGCTTTACATCCAATTGAAAGCGCGCGTACTTGATTGATATCTAATGACATGGTTTTTCCTTTCAAAATAGTGGCTCGTATATATCGCCTCGTTCTAGCTTTTCTCTAAGACGGCGATACTCGCTCCATAGATGTTCTGACGGGGTGCCTTCCCAGTCAGCATTACGTGCTGTGTCATATGCTTTTTCCACAGCGTCTGTTATCGCAATTAAACGATTCTTAACTTGGCCGGTCATGACGTTAACTCCATGTAAATTGTTTCACCCCATGGGGCCTGAAGACTTTTGTCAGTACTAACCCATAACACGGGGTATTGAGGTTCGTCTCCAAAATCATCTGACCCAAGGTCTGTGAGGTACACACATGCTTCAATGTCGTCGTCGATTTCTTCGATTGCTTTGAAGGCCGGTGAGAATGCTGTGCCACCGCGGCCGGTAAACGTTGGTGGTTCTTCCCAGAAGTTTTCTGCTGCGTCCCACTCAAAGGCATCATTGACTTGTGTATCGCAGCCAATACATATGATTTTGGATGGCTGAGTTTCTTTGGCGACAGCAACGATTTCGGACCAGAACTGATGTAGTTCTGCATCGGAAACTGATCCGCTGGTGTCAACACAGATGGCAATCGTGCCGCATGATTCGTTGTACATAGATGGTAAGTATTCATCCTCGCTTATGTATGCTCGGTTAGGTTTACGCCATGTGTATTCATCACGGCTTGTGTTGGTAAAGAAGGGCCAGAGAACCTGACGCCAATCGACTAGTGGTTGAAGCACGTCACCGATAAGGGTCTCGATGTTGCCGGGTAGTTTGCCTTGTGCCTTGGCTAGTTCAGCTGCTTGGTTGATAGCAACCTGCCAGTCAGACTCAAGCTGAGCGCCTGAAACTGCTTCAAGACTGTTACCACCAGCATCTTGTACGAGACCCCAGACTGGCATCTCTATTGTTTCGACATCTTCAAGAAGCTTTACATAGACTGCGTCGGTGGTGTCGTTATCAAACTCACCTTCTGTGTCGACAAGTCCGCCTTCTGGAAGGATGAACCCTGCGCTAAGAAGTTCTCCGTTGATTTTGTAATCACCGGCGACATTCCAAATTGTAGGGTGGCGATCTTGTCGACGTGTCATGTGTTGTAAAACACAATGCATAACCTCATGAGCAACAAGACCAACAGTCTCGTGGATTGTTAGTTTGTTGATGAAGTCAGCGTTGTAGAAAAGATGCTTGCCGTCGGTAGCGGCTGTATCAATCTCTGGTTTTTCTACAACTTTAAGACGCAAAGCCAAGGTGCCGAAGAACGGTTGTTCAATCAGCAACTTGGTTCGTGCCTTGAGAATTTGATTCTCAGCGGACATTCTAATCTCCTAGTAAAGAGGAAGTGAGAAGTACTTGGTTGGCTGCGTCAGCGTCAAACTGGGACAAGTCGCGGACTTTTTCTGCATCGACTTTGCGTGTGACTTTGGTGTGCAGCTTTTGGATAACGTCGTTAGGTAAGAGCGTTTCCGCACCTGGCCAAACTTCGAGTAGTTGTTTGACTGTGTTGCACTGTTCAAGAACAGAATTGATAGACTTTGCAAAATGATGGAACTTTTCTTGATAGGCAGCAGTATTGTCAATTGCAGTAGCAAGTGTGCTGTGGAGTTCGTCACGTACTGTGATGTCAAATGAATCAATGCTGACATCATACGAACCGTAGTTGCTGCCGTAAGGCAGTTGTACAGGCGTATCTAATTCACAGTAGATGTCTGTGGGATCTCCAGTTTCAGCATATCGAGTATGCTTTGTAATGTTGTGAACACGAATTTCTGTAACGTTGCCTGCCTCTGCGCGGTTCAATGCGAGAGAGATTTCGCTTTTAGTTGCCATCTCATTTTGAATCGTTGGTGTTGCTAGCATCGTATTGAATGCAGTAACGGCAGGCATAGTTTGAAGTCCCGCTCGTAAAACAATCATAAGTTCAGGAGATTGATTGGGTTCGGGGTTAGTAACTTTGTATTTCTCTTTGGCAGCATCAAGAAGTTGACGGTGCAGTTGTTGAGATAGTCGTACTGTAGCCATGGTTTGAATCCTTTCAGTTAGATAAGTACGTTAGCGTTGTCTTGTGTCCACTTTTGAAATGCAGTGGTTTGAATCAGGTCACGATCTTTAGCTAGTGAGTCACGAACGATTACAACTTGGTATTCAGCAGGCATGCGCTTGGCATAAGCCATGATGTCTTTGAAGTTGTTTTCGTCTGCACGTGATGCAAGAGCACCCGACACAGCAAACAAGATTGACGGATCGTCAGGCACGCTTACCGAATGCGGTGAAGCTAGGACTTTGTCGAGGTCAGGCATCTTGTCTGCAGATTGTTTGAATGCAATGAACTCACCTGCTGGTCCATCACCGATGACTGACGCAACACCGTAGAACTGTTCGTCTGGTGTGCTGCCCATAAACGGTAGTTTGCGGTCAACCATTTCCCATGCACGCGGTGTAGGGAACGCATTCTCCCTGGAGTCGAGTGAATGTAGTAGCGTGGGACGATAGCGTAAGAATGAAATAATAGTAGGGCTAATATTATTACTCAATGCCCAAGCTACCCAGTCATCAATGTTGGCTTCGATTTCATAGTGAGCGAAACGGTTCTTCACTGGTGTTGGCATTTCATGTACAGCTGCACGATCGATGCTTCGGTTACCCGCTGCAATGATTGCTGTACCAGCTGGCAAGCTGTATGTACCAATCTTCTTGTCGAGGATTAGCTGGAGCAATGCATTCTGTGTAGCTTTGGGTGCGTTAGGCAACTCGTCAACGAGCAGCACAACGTTACCTGCGTAGCTACTGTCGGGGTAGTCTTCAGGGACACCGTACTTGGTACGGTATGTACCGTCGTCTTGCTCGACAACTTTGAGGCCGCCACGTACGTCAACTGGGTCAAACAAGTTGGCCCGAAGTTCGAACAGCTTGGCGTTCAGGTCTTCTGCAATCTGATAAGCAATCTGAGACTTGCCAATACCCGGAGGGCCCCAGACCATAGTTGGTATGTTAGCGCGCGCATTGGCACGTAGCTCGTTAGCTAGTTGAGAGGGTCGAATAGTTCGCATTATAAACTCCTTTGTCTATGCGGTTACGTTGGTGATTGTGATTGGTAAATAATGTTTGAAGTCTTCGCTTCGTTTGAAGATGGTCCATGATTCTTGTTGAAAATATTTGGCAAGCTTTATCTTGCATCCGTTGTGACGGTGGCTTGTCATAAGATTGCTGTTGTAAATAGAGTAGATAAGGGTGTTGTTTTTACAGACGTGACCACCAAGCCACATGTTGGTTATGTCTTCGTCTTCTCGTCTTAATGTTTTGTGAGTTGGTGAAATACGATAATCAAAATCATAGGGTCTATGATATGGAGGCGCTGTCCACTTGGTGTGGTGTGGAACTTGTGCGTCGGTCCGCCATTCGAAAGGTCGTTCCATGAAACATACAAGTCGTAGATCCGGGCGATCGTCGTTTGTATTACGTTCACCCCAAGTGTAGTACTCAGTGCAGTAACCGTTGCCGCCGGGGTACATTTCGTGTTCGGTGGGTGGTGAGAAGAGGATGTCTTCTCGGATGTCATGTTGTTCTTTGAGTGCTACTCCTAGTTCTGTTGGAAGATAGTTCTTCATTTAGATTCCTTTCTACATATTTCTCATGACAAAAGCGGCACGCTCCATCCTGGAGTCGATGTCTTCTTCCGCAAAAGTCACATTCACCTATGGGTCTTTGATCTTCATCCACGTCCTTTCCTCCCTCTTAGATAATCTAAAGATGGTTGAAAGCTTCTGCAGTGTGAGTTGTGTGGTCTTGGAAACCAGATATGAAGGTCGTTAGTAGACCCACTGTTTATGAATCGCATGCACACTCGTGCTCTTGGGCATGTGTCGTCGTTACATAAAACTTTGACGGTGCCCCATAGACGATTGCTTGTATCAGTTATCTGGTTTCCGTGATCACTTGAGAACCTTTGAGCTCTCTGTGTATATGATGTCATCGATATCCTCCGCCTGTTTAATCAGTTGTTTTGCAATTGATTGGTAGGCTGACGTATACGAAGCCAAGCCCCCTTGCCCTGTTAAAGGAAACATCTCGATGTCAACGTACTGATTGACATCAGACAATACTTCCAACAGAGCAACTGCTTGGGTTCTAGTCAAGCGGAGAGATACAGTTCGAGACACTACGCAATCCGCCAGACCCGTATAAATTTACCCCCATTTTCCACAACAGTTTGTTGCTCGAGCTTAAATGTCTGTGGGAGTTTCTCTATCTTCTTCAGTCTGTGGACGCAGGCGACGGCTCCGTGTGCTTCGCTTTGTTTAGTGAAGCGCACTGAATCACCTATCTCCATTTGATGCAGCCAAACGTATTTGATTGTGCCAAATTCGCTTGCTGGAGTTCCGCGAGCGCCTACTATTTTCTCAGGCTTCGGGATATTTTTTTCAATAGTAACCGTCATATTAAATCCTTTCGTATAACGGAAGTTGAAATCTTGTCGGTTTACCGATTCTTGTTGTACATCTGGTTCCACAGCCAGCCGCTTAATTTGCTGGCTCGATGTGAAAACCAAATTACTGGACGGCTATTCCATAGCCAGTGGTTGTATCGTTGCTTACTCATAGTGAGCCAAGCTTTTCGTCTAGTGTTGCTATTCTTTGTTCAAGGTATTCCTGTTGTGCACATAGCTCCTCAAAATGTTCTTCAAGTGCGTAGCCCTTGATCCGTCGTTGACCGTCCTGCATGTAATACGTGCAGCTGTCTTCGATCTGTGCAAGCTGAGAGCAGACATCTTCTAGCTCATCTTCAGCAGCGGTAATTAGTAAGCCAATGTCAGCTTCTCGCTGAGCAATTGATACGCCTTCAAGGTAGGCGTCGTATGAAGTATCAGAGACCATGTTCGTCCTCCTTTAAAATCGGCATGCAAGCTGCGATCTCTGTACCGGAGCCTGCATTTATGTCTTCTGCTAACAGTATACATTCGTCTCGCTCAAGGCGCGTTTGTGCAGAGGTAAGTTCTAATTTATCTCCGACGCTGATGTAAATTAGCAACACATATACGTAGGTCATGCTGTCCCTTTCAGTTCTTTTGCAGTGTCCCAATGCCGAGTGATTTCTATATCAACGTTGTAAACTGCAGAACAGTTGCGGCATTTGTAGAGTTCGTACTCAACGCCATCGCTGTCTGCCCAGTTAAGTTTGGTATTACAGTGAGTACATGTTTCTGGTGTCATATTAATACCAGCACGAGTAAACAACTGTGCTGCCTTCTGTTTGTAGTGCTTGTTTAGCACGCTCGATAAAATCTAAGTCGTTAGCTTTTTCTTCTTCTGCTGCTTCTTCTTGAAACTGATGACCCCAAAAGAAACCGCCAGGACAATGGTAGTCTTCGTACCCATTGTGCACCTGCTCTTCTAGTTTGTTGATGTCATCAATATCAAGTTCTAGTTCTTGGCAGTTGAATACTTCGCCGTTGCCTTTGGAATACCACAGTTCCATCATGAACTGCTGCAGGCGGGAGTGTTTCTGCCACTCAAAGCTGTAGAAGTGTGGATTCCATTTGTTAATTCGAACGTGTGCGTATTGATCAAGTCCCATGTCTGTTGTCCTTTCTCCGTGGTCTACGGTTCGTGGCCAGCCAGCAAGCACACCAGCTAGCAAAAAAAAGCCCCCCCGACGCCCGAAGGCGCCGAGGGAACAGGGATTTAGAACGTGATTGCAGCTTTGTAGTCAGCCAATGAAGGGACTTTAGCTTTCTCAGTTCGGTGGTTGCGGTCTTGCTTGTCAGCTTTGAGCTGAGCTAGCTTCTTGATAGCGTACTCGGGGTTTAGTCGGACGTCGTTTTGCTTGTGCCAACCTTGTGCCACACTCTTAACTTCTTCCCAGACCAGATACCAAACACCAGCTTGAACTGCTACGTCGGTCATGATGTCCCAACACTTATCTGCGGTGAACCCGTTGGGGTCTTTTGGGCCGCCGTTACGTTGTTCATTTTCTGCAACGCTGTGATACAGATGTTTGTAGTACGCACGAGCAGCTAATTTTTCTTCCGCAATACGCTTGACCGAATCGATGACAGTATATACCTCGTACGGGTTGTTACGAACGATATCGCCATAGTTATCCATGAGGGATTTAATACGGTCTTTCTCTTCTGCTTCTGCCAATTTAACCATGCCAGAGACTTGTGACTCACCGTCATCATGTTGCTTGCGAAGCTCTGCAAGAAATGTGTGGCTTGGGACAAGATGCTGTTTGCCGTCTTTGAACCCCCTGCCGAAAACATCCGTGCTGGATACTGTGTAATTATTGAATACGAACGGCGGATATTCTGGAACGTACTCTTCGCGAGCTGCTGCCCCTTCTGGGTCAGCGTTTGTATCTTCTGTATACATATCATGAGTTGTCTCCACAGGTGAGGTTAGTTCTTCACGCTCGCCCTCCATCAGAGGGTCGAAGTGATTAGTAGTTGCGAGTGATTTTTTAGACATAAGAAACTCCTTTTTCTGTCTAGTTGGATGCAAGTCTGGAACGCAAACTTGCTAAGAAAGGAACGTCGTTCCAGAGGGATTCTGGTTCTAGTTCGTCGTCAATAAATTTGATTGGTGGTATGTCAGCCTCAGCCAACACACTGTTCAACCATTCAATGTCATCCATGATTTTCTCCTTTTCATTAGTGACACTAATATTGCCAATCGAAGCGCAGCGTAGCGGAGCGCCGTGTTTACGCTGTCGCTATCAACTGGTTAACAATCTCGCGGGCATGGCTCTGAGCCATTTTTAAGATGCGGGGAAATTCTGTTTTCCAGATGCCTCTATCTTGAATATGGGCAAACTCCACATCATCATTAAAGAGGCAAAGGTCATCACAGAACCAATCGTTCTGTTCAACAGAGGCTAGAATCAACCGCTCCATTAAGCGGATATTCCAGTTATTCTCGGTCTTCGTGCCGAGCTTACCTACAATCTTGCGACCGGGTTGCCAGTCTGCGCTGTAAACGGTTTCATCAAACCTACCAGACTTATATGTCTGATATGCATGCTCAACAGTTACATACTCACTGCCGTACTTATCAGAGAACGGACGGTGAGCTAGGTTAGACAACCAAGCATTCTCATTTGTGGAATACCACACGTTTATAACTTTATTCATATCAATATGCTCCTAGTAGTGCGCTGGTTATGCTGATGCCGCCCCCAAATATATGGAAAGCGACATCGACTAATACTAAAATTACAAAATCCATAGGTTCAATTTTGGATAGAAAACCTTTCATGATTAAACCCTTTCAGCTAATTCATACTGTTTGCGGCGCATAGTTACGCTGTGTTGGCTAGTTGCATCATCAACAATGACATCAGGCTCGAACAGCTCACGCTGTTGATTGCGATATTTGATAACTCGCAATGGCATATCAATGCTCTTGGCAATATCAATCATATGCTTGCTTCCACGGGATTTTTCATCCCAGAAAACAACGCATGCATCTGCATAGGCAGCCATCTGCTGATTGCGTTTATAGCCAGCCGAGCGGCCATGTTTATTCCACTCGGCATTCATAACCGTCAACTTGTAGCCGCGGTTATGTGCGTAGACGATTGCTGAGCGGTCTGCGCCACGCGCGCCGCCTGATACAATTTCAATTTCATCTGGCTGCTTATTCTGCAGCAGATTGTCCAAAGTGCGGTCCATAAGGTCTTGCGACCAGAAACCACGAGAGCCAGCAACTATTAAACGAAACATATTTACCTCCCTATACTTCATGAACATCATTGAACTCGGGGTTCAACATGTGTGCTTTAAGTGAGTAGTAGTCGGACTCAGTCCAACCTTTTTCATCGCCACCAAGACGCTTCCATTCTTTGCGAACAAATGCGGGTTCATCCAAACTTTCCCAAGGCGGAACGTTTTCAGGCACAGCGTGGTCAACATACCGTGCCTTCAAATCAAGCTTGTGGATGTAATGAGCAACGTGAAGGAGTGCTGCACCGACCAAATACATAAAGACGGACAGTGCGATAAAGAACGGGTCCATTCCAGAATGGAACAAAGTCGTAATCGCAACTACCAAAGATGCGATACCTATTGCGTAATAAAAATATTTCATGATGAGCTCCTTTCATGAGCGTTAAACACATATCAGTTGCCAAAAGCCTAATGGCCGTAGGCCATAGGCGTGAACCGTGGTCCGTGGTCCACGATTTGTGTTCCACTGTGTTCCACTGTGTTCCAGCTGTGTTCCAGATATGAATCAGGGTTAAGTGTTTGATGTGTATAGATAAAGTGGATGTGTTCCACTGTGTTCCAGTTTTAGGGGGGGTCTTTTGATGTTGGAAAAACAAAATCAATAAACCGTTTTCTAAAACTAAACCGTGAGTTGGTGGAACACATGGAACACAAGGTCCGTTAACCGTGGTTTGTTGTTCGTGGTCAAGGGGTTAGGTGTGTTCCAGATTGTGTTCCATGTGTGTTCCATAAACGGTGTATTCGTGGAACACAGGCCGTCGACCGGGGACGGAGGACTGTGGACAGAGGACCGTTGAGAACGAACCGAGAACAGTTATTCGTGGTCATTTGACCGTGGTTCAATGCCCGCAAGCATGACACCCGCAAGCACGACACGTCATTAAAGGGACAACGCCCGCAGGTAGAAGAACCTACGGGCGCTAGTCTCTAAGCGTTATGCACGTCGCTTGCGCATTGTTGGCAGGTTAACGCCGAACGCGGTCAGCACCATCGATGCGAGAGCCAGCGGCCAGCAAATAATAATCACGAGCGGCAGGCGGCTGTCGATGGTGCGACCGGGCATCTTCTTGGGGAAGAAGACAGCAGCTGCGTATACAAAGAATCCATATGCAAGATATTCGACCATGGTTTTAACTCCTTTAACTAACCATTAATTACATATACCGATGCCACGGGGAGCCAAAGCGTAGCGACGCGACCCTTATCTCGATATGGGACCCACACACAGTTTTGTAAACAAGGTTCCATAGAGTAAAACCGGGGGACGGGGGCCACTTGCACGGATGGGGAGGGGGATTTGTGAGCGGTTCGTAAATATATTTTCAAATTTTTTTTCTGGAAAAATTTTCTAGACTGTTTTTCCTTATTCATGTAGCTCTACAAGCTATGCCTGGAAAGACAAAAGTATGTTTGTACTGCGGCGAAGCAAAGCCGCTTTCGGATTTTGGCCCCATTGCCAAAGCCCAAAACGACACTGATGGAACAGGCAAAGTGAATCGCTGTAACTCATGCGTCACTAACAGACGTATGTATAAGAACTCGCAAGACCCTGTGTACTTTCTAAGAGACCTGTATAGCAAACATAAATCGGCCACAGTTAAAAAAGCTAAGCACGAGTGGACCATCACAGTAGAAGATGTGATTGCTTGTTGGGATTTTCAGAAAGGACGGTGTGCGCTGAGCGGTGTATACATGACCCACCACCACGATCGCGGCGAACGCAAAGAATTTAACGCTAGTATCGATCGTATCCGTAGCACCGAGGGTTATACGATTGACAACATCCAACTGGTCTGTGCCCGCGTAAATATAATAAAGAACAATCTGGATGAAGCCTCCCTCTACTGGTGGGTCAAAAATATTTATGATTTCTCTTGTGACTAACTATTAGTTAGACTAATAATTGTGATATGACAGTTGCCACCCAAGTTGTTGCCCTGGACGGCCTAGACGATGCAATCATCGGTACATGTAACCAGCTGGGCGGCGGCGAGGTTGTAGCGTACGACTACAGGAAGGTAGTCGCGCTGTTTGAATCCATGGACTGGAATGAAGACGAGTTTGAAGAATGGTGGGAAGTGATGTCTGAAAACATCCCCCCTGACTCTTACCCAGTGTTTGTAAATCTAGATGATTCGGTCCGATATGAAATCGCAGCCCAAAGAAACGGATGTCACTGAGCTAGACCCACACGTCGAGTTTCAGTCACACCTAAGATATGCCGGTCTAAACTTAAACGAACTTACGACTCAACAGGAGACGTACGTACTCGCGCGCGTAGGTGGCATGAACATCGTAGCGTCCGCGCGTGCCGCCGGTTACTCAGAGCGCTCAGCTTATGACATCGAGAAACGCCCCGCTGTGGCGAAAGCTATTGATTACTTTCGTGAACAGAATCGTGAGGAAGTACGGTTTGAACTGGCCGACGCGCATTGGATGTATCTAAAAGCATACAACTCCAGCGCCAACGCAACAGAGATGAAGAACACCACCGACTCTCTTGTGAAACTGCACGGCCTGTCCAAAGAAGAAACAAAACCACTGGTGAACATACAGATCAACGGATCTAAGCAGCTCGAACGTATGACCGATGAAGAGCTGCTCGAGATCGCCGGTAAAACGATAGACCACTTAGAACCGAAAGCTGATTAGCCATGTCTCGTCTTGCTCATTTAAAAACTTTAGCTAACCAGGCAAAAATCGGGACAGCCGAAAGAATAGTTGGACCCACGTTCGCCCCCTTGTTAGCCAAGTTTTGGGGGGCTGATACAAAAACAATGACAGAAGATACATTTAATCAGGCTGGCAGAGACGCAATAAAGAATGCAGCAGAAGACACAATACTACAGGATAAAGATGCAATTCGTTACGATCAGTACGGTGCAAAACTAGTAGAGAGTAAGTACCGCGCTAACGAAGCCGGTGTGCAGCTGCCTTATTTAGAAGAAATCGGTAAGATGCTACAGACATTTACCCCCGAAAAGGCGGCGGCTTATTCGATTGGGTCAACCAGCGCGTCCAATATTTTTGTTGATGACGACAACAACCTGATACTCAAAGATCGGATCGACTACCCAGAGCTGAATAAAACAAAAGGGTTTAAACGAGACGATTCTATCTTCATGAAGATACACAGATTGTTCGAACCCGACGGGGTGTTCGGTGTATCAGATCAGAACACAAGAGATGTTCGTTTAAATCTTGGCCCCACAAGCAAAAGCGTAGCTCAGAAACTTCGTGATAGAGGTCAAGTAGATAACATACTAAAACCAAAGCCCCGGCCACGCCGTATTGGTGATCCACCTCTACCGCGTCCAGATTACAAACCCGCTCCTATGATCAGTGAAAGATTGCTAGGAACTCTATGACTGAGGTAGTTCAAATTGAGTGCAGACGTTGCCATAAGAATCAGCCGGAGACACTTTACTCTGGAGACGACGGGTACTGTGCGTATTGTGTGGCTGACATGCAGGATGCCATGCCTGACCCAGACCAACCTACGCCCCAAGAAGTTGAACAACGGACCACGGCCGAAGAACTAGCGAAACAGGAGCTTGCATCACGGTTCTTGACTCGTCGTCGGTTGTTGCCGTTTATCGAACGAAACAATCCTGACTACATGGCGGGATGGGTACATAAAGACATATGCCAACGACTCGAGAAGTTTAGTGAGGCTGTAGTAAATAAAGAGAGCCCGCGGCTCATCCTGCAGATGCCCCCTCGACTTGGGAAGTCGACCATAGCCAGTGTAGGTTTCCCTGCTTGGCATATAGGCCGTAACCCACAACATGAGTTTATTAGCTGTTCATACTCTGGAGCGTTGGCTATGACCTTCAGCCGTAAAGTACGGCAGACGCTTCGTGAACCGTCGTTCAAGACTACATTTAAAACACGCCTGGACCCTGACTCGCAGTCAGCGGAAGCCTGGCTAACGTCTGCTGGTGGTGGCTATGTCGCCGCCGGTGTTGGTGGTGGTATCACCGGTAAAGGTGCACATGTATTAGTGATTGATGACCCTGTTAAAAACCGCGAGGACGCAGAGTCACAAAATAACCGTGAGAGCACATGGGACTGGTACACCTCCACCGCGTATACGCGTCTTGCCCCTGGCGGGGGGATTCTTGTAATCATGACCCGCTGGCACGACGACGATTTGGTCGGCCGCCTTTTGAAGAATATGTCGGAGGGTGGTGACGAGTGGGAAGTTGTTAAGTACCCCGCTATCGCGGAGGAAGACGAAGAGTTCCGCGAGGCCGGAGAAGCACTTCACCCAGAGCGATATGACGTAGAAGCACTAGAGCGTATACAACGAGCCGTGGGCCCAAGAGATTGGTCCGCGTTGTATCAGCAGAATCCAGTTGCAGATGACGGCGATTACTTTACAAGGGACATGATCCAGTACTACGACAGAGAAGATATCGACCAGGATAGGTTGCGTTATTACTGTGCGTGGGACTTAGCTATAGGTAAAAGAGATAGAAATGACTACTCAGTTGGTATGGTGGTTGGTATTGACGAGTTCGATAATTTATTCGTTGTCGATGTCATCCGCGGTCGGTTCGACGGTTTTGAGCTTGTCGAACGGATTTTAGACTGTTATGAATTATGGAGGCCCTCGATTATTGGAATCGAAAAGGGTCACATCGAGATGGCGCTTGGCCCGTTCCTAGAAAAGCGAACGCGCGAGCGAGGTCTCAATGAGGCTTACTTCAAGGATTTGAAAGTTGGCCGCCGCGATAAAGAAGCTCGTGCTCGAGCTATTCAAGGTCGTATGCAGCAGGGAATGGTGTTCTTGCCGCGTAACGAAGTTTTTACCGGCCCGTTGGTGGCAGAACTTTTGCGCTTCCCGAACGGTGTCCACGATGACCAAGTTGATGCGTTGGCATGGATTGGATTGATGATGACGGAGTTTTCTACATTCCACGAACGTATTGTTGAGCCGCCAAGCTGGAGAGACAGACTCCGCTATCTTGGTAAAGAAGTGAAGATCAAATCAGCGATGAGTGCGTGACATGACAACACATACTAAGAAGCCCAGATTATCCCCCGGTGAAGAAGACAAGGTAGCCCACGATCAGTGGGATCGATACACACGAGCCCGTGACCATGGTCACATTGACTACATTGATATGGCCAAGAAGTGTGATGCGTTTTACCAGGGCGAGCAATGGGACCATATGGACATTGCCAACCTAGACGCTGAAGGTCGTCCCGCCCTAACAATTAATACGGTTTTACCTACTGTAAATACAGTACTTGGTGAGCAGTCCAACCGACGAGCAGATATAAAGTTCAAACCCCGTCGCGGTGGGTCGGAAGAAGTTGCACACACGCTTACAAAGTTGTACATGCAGATTGCGGATAACAACAAACTAGACTGGATTGAGCAGCAGGTATTTGCTGACGGCCTGATTATGGATGGCCGTGGTTATTTTGACGTACGAATGGACTTCAGCGACCACGTTGAAGGCGAAGTACGAATCAAATCCCTTGATCCATTGGACGTTGTTATCGACCCTGACGCCAAGGACTACGACCCCAAGACGTGGAATGAGTTCTTCTACACTCGCTGGATGACGCTCGATGATATCGAGGAGATGTACGGACAAGACCAAGCCGACCGCCTTCGCTTTATTGCGGAGAACGGTAACAGCTTCGGTCGAGACTCTGTCGAATACAGCGAAACACGTTACGGCGACCTTGATGAGTCTGATGATTATCTTGGCACAGCCATCCCTGGCGAAGATGAATATCGTACTGTCAAATCCTTACGTGTTATTGAGCGTCAACATCGTAAAATCACTCGCGTCAAATGTTATGTAGACCCGAATACGGGTGACCAGCGCGACGTTCCAGAGTCTTGGTCTGACCGCAAGATGAAAAAGTTTGCGAAAGATTACGGCCTGAACGTTATTTCAAAGACAAAAAAGAAAGTTCGATGGACGGTTACCTGCGATAAGATCGTATTACACGATGATTTTTCACCGTACAACGACTTTACTATTGTCCCGTTCTTTGCTTACTTCCGGCGCGGTCGTCCATTTGGCATGGTGAGGAACCTCCTCTCACCACAGGAACAGCTGAATAAAATCGCTAGTCAAGAACTGCATATCGTCAACACCACCGCTAATAGTGGCTGGGTTGTCGAATCTGGGTCCCTAACCAATATGCAGGCCGAAGATTTGGAAGAACACGGGGCAGAGACCGGTCTGGTACTGGAGTATAATCGTGGATCTTCACCTCCCTCCAAGATCCAACCCAACCAGATCCCGACCGGTCTCGACCGTATCAGTCAGAAAGCTGCTGCAAATATTAAATCGATTAGCGGTATTAATGATTCGATGCTCGGTACAGACGGAGCTGAGGTCTCAGGTATAGCAATTCAGGCTAAACAGAATCGTGGCGTGATCATGATTCAAGTTCCGCTCGACAATCTGCGAAAAACCCGTCAGTACCTCGCTGAGAAAATCCTAAATCTTGTGCAAACGTTTTACACCGAACAGAGAATTATTAGGATTACTAATGAAGAAGACCCAATGGAGTCTCGTGAAGAGATGATCATTAACCAAATGACCCCCAGCGGTGACATCGTTAATGATTTAACTATTGGTGAGTACGATGTAGTTATCGGAACCATGCCCGCCAGGGACTCATTTGATGAAGTGCAGTTCGCAGAAGCGCTAGCGCTACGCCAAGCAGGTGTAGCAGTGCCGGATGATGCAATTGTGCAGTACTCACATCTTGCCAAAAAAGCAGAACTAGCTGCGAGATTGCGGCAAGACCCATCTGAAGAGCAGATGCAGATCATGCAGATGCAGCAACAGCTCGCAATGCAGGAAGCACAGCTTCAAGTTGCCAAACTCGAGGCAGAAGTTAGGAAACTTCAGTCCGACGCGGCCGTAAATATTGCAAAAACACAAGATATGACTGATATCCAGCCGCAATTGAAAGTCGCAGAACTACAGCAAGAGCTGCAAATGGCGCAAGAGAACCTGCAATTGCGGCGTGAACTCGCTGATTTAACAAACACCACCCGACAATCGCAGGCACAAACATCAGCAGCGGCAAAATTGGCCACCACTGCTATGCATACAGCATCTAAAACTGGCCAAAACACGCAAAACTAGGAGTGCGTAATGAGTGAAAACATGGAAAACCAGGAAGCGACTGAGGAAAAGCCGCTTTCGTTTGAAGTTATGCCGGGCGCAGAACCTCTCGAGGCCCCAGAAAACATAAGTTTGAGCTTTGATGACCCCGAACCGGAGCCAGAAAAGGCTGAAGAAACCGAAGAAACTGCGGCTAAAGAGGAAGAAACCGAAGAAACGGAGAAAACCGAGGAGACTGTAGCCGAATCGGGAGATGAAGATGACGATACCGAGCCTGATGAGGGCGATACTGAAGAAGAGCCGGTAACTGACGAAGAGCCCGAGGAAGAACTGCCGCTCGCAGCTGAAACAACAGAACCAGAAACAAAAAGTCCTATGGTTCCTAAGTCCCGCCTTGATGAAGTACTAGCAAAGCAGAAAGCGCTACAAAAGCAGGTAGAAGAAATGAGGGCAGCAGCCGAAAAACCGGTAGAAGCACCGGCAGAATATGATTTCGACCAGGCAGAGTCTCTATACATGGAAGCCGTGCTCGACGGTGAGACTGATAAAGCTAAAAAAATTCGCTCAGAAATAAGAGAAGCCGAAAAAAACAACTTAGCGTGGGAGTTGGAGCAGAAGATGGGCCAAACAGTCCAGCAATCAGCTCAAGCTACCGCTCTTCAACAAGCCGCAACCGATATGGAGGCAGCTTACCCAGTATTTGACCAGAACTCTGATCAATTTAATGAAGAATACACAAACGAAGTCGTCGAACTTCGTGATGCGTTTATCATTAAAGGTTATGACGCCGTCGACGCTCTTAGCAGAGCAGTTAAGTACGTCGTTAAGGACCGCGACCTCGATACTGCAGGAGAAGCTGAACAACCGGCCCTAGCTGCAGCAAGTTCAGAACAGACAGCCAAGAAAAAAGCCTCAGTCGCCAAGAAACTTAAAGCGGCAGAAGCCCAACCACCAGAGCTAGAGGGTGAAGGTTCGTCTTCTCGCGGTGAGAACGTTGTTGATTTCGGTGGTTTGTCTGAGGATGAGTTTGATGCTCTTCCTGAAGCTACCCTTCGCAGGCTGAGAGGAGACATCGTCTGATTGTTATTGCTTGCGGTGATATATTAGTTTAACTAATATAATACTACTTTCGCTTACCTGTGCGATATCAGGTCGTGATCGATCACGATAAACATCGTATTCGCCCGTCGGGGCGTTAAACACGCCGAGCTCGTAACTCGCTAAACGCACGTCACACGTTCCTCACGATACGAGGTACACGGGCATGTCTGCCCATCAATAAGACGGTCGATGATTGGGATGACCTCAATCATTTAGTGAAACATATCTTTTATGGAGCTTAAAATGGCTACTACAAACTACGGCACGCTTACGGGCGACCAGTTACAGGTATGGTCACGCGACTTCTGGCGTGTGGCCCGCAATATGTCCTTCATCAACCAGTTCGCTGGCGCAGGACAAAATGCAATGGTGCAGCGCGTAACAGAGCTGACCAAATCAAACAAAGGCACAAAAGCAAATATCACATTGCTTGCAGATATGACTGGCGACGGTATTACCGGCGACAACACTCTGGAAGGTAATGAAGAAGCACTGCGTGCCTTCGACATCACAATCGAGCTGGACCAACTCCGCTTCGCTAACCGCGTAGCCGGACGTATGGCCGACCAGAAAACGGTTGTGAACTTCCGTGAGCAATCACGTGACGCTTTGGCATATGCCATGGCTGACCGTATGGACCAACTTGCGTTCCTCACGCTTGCTGGTGTTGCTTACACAAACAAAAACAACGGTGCGCTCCGTACAACCTCTTCTTCAGCTGGCCACGAGCTGGTTGATTTGGTGTTTGCTTCTGACGTATCTGCTCCTACAAGCGCACGTCACGTGCGTTGGGATGCAACGAATAACCTTGTGACTTCAAGTGTTGCAACGACTCAGGTCGCTGCCACCGATACGATCACATATCGTTGTATTGTTGAGCTCAAAGCCTTTGCCAAAGACAACTACATTCGTGGTATCCGCGGCGCAGGTAACGACGAGATGTTCCATCTCTTCGTAACTCCACAGCAAATGGCTGACCTGAAACTCGACTCCGACTTCCTGGCTAACGTCAGAAACGCCGGTGTTCGCGGCCCAGGCAACGGTCTGTTTGCTGGATCGTCCAGCCTGATGGTTGACGGCGTGATGGTTCATGAGTTCCGCCACGTGTTCAACACATCCGGTGCAACAGCTGGTACTTCCAGTAACGCTGGTGCTGCTGGTTACAAATGGGGTGCAAACGCTGATGTAAACGGCGCACGTGCTCTGTTCTGCGGCGCACAGGCTCTTGCAATGGCCGATATCGGTCTGCCTGAGATCGTCGAAGACACCTTCGATTACGAAAACCAAGCCGGTATTTCTGTCGGCAAAATCTTTGGTCTTCGTAAGCCGAAGTACAACTCTGATATTTCTGGCTCCGTCCAGGACTTCGGCGTTATCTGTCTCGATACCGCTCAATAGGTATAAGTCCCCCCTCTTCGGAGGGGGGCATCTTCTTCATAGAAAGGAAATCAAATGAAGGTCCTATCCGATAAAGAAATAAGAGTTACCACCACCTGGGGTGGTGTATTTGTACTGTTCCCTGGCGAACCCCAAGAGCTGGCAGAAGAAGCTGCAATCTTGGCGATGTCGATGGGGGCAAAACAAGTTGATGGCACTACCGTCGAACCGAGTATCGAAGAAGAAAGCGAAGAATCTGATGACGTTTCGTTTGACGAGCTAGTGGACCAGTTAGTTGTTCTTATGGACGAGGGTAACCCAAGTAATTTTAAAAACGACAATACGCCCAAAGCTGCTGTAGTGAATAAGTTAGCGGGTAAAACATTGTCATCAGAGCAACGCGACGCAGCTTGGGAAGAAGCGTTACGTAGATAGAGGTAGCAATGGCTGTAGCGGTTAATGACGTTATAAACAAAGTTCAAGAGACTCTGCAGGACACTGCCGGTATCCGCTGGAATGAAACAAATGAGCTCATCCAATGGCTGAATGACGCTCAACGTGAAATAGCCCTACTCAAGCCAGATGCTACATCCGAAAATACTACCGTAACGCTGGCTACCGGCACTAAGCAGTCAATACCTTCAGACGGAAATCGCCTACTTCGAGTGATGCGTAACATGTCGGCTGCCTCTCTTGGTAATGGCGGGCGGGCAATACGTCTTGTAGCAAGAGATGTTCTAGACACCCAGACACCTACATGGCATGACCCAGCTGTTACAGGAGACGCTGCTCACACAAACGTAGTTAAAAACTATATTTACGACGAGCAAGACCCTAAGAACTACTACGTATTCCCCGGCGTTTCTGGTAGCACCTACATAGAAATTGTCTACTCCAAGAACCCAGCGACTGTCTCAGCAGGCAACAACCTTAGCGTTGATGACATGTATGCCAACGCCGTCCAAAACTACATCTTATATATGGCGTTCATGAAAGAGTCCGAGGCCGCTGGTAACGCGCAGAGAGCCTCGTCTCACTACAACCTGTTTACCGCCGCGATTACGGGTAAGGCGCAGATCGACACGATCACTACCCCTAATATCGAACGTAGAGGAGACGGCTAATGGCTATCAGATACGACACTATTTTGCCTGACATCCTATCGATGGTTCCCGCATGCCCCGAAGTAATCGCTGAACGCTCAATTCGATCCGCAGTCATAGAGCTATGCGAGAAGTCAGAAGCTTATCAGGTGCAGCTTGACCCTATTACTGTGGTTTCAGGTATCTATGAGTACGACTTGGAGCCACCCACCGGAACGATCGTGCATCGAATAGTTTGGATGACACATGAAGGTAAACCCCTTGAGCCTGTATCCAGCGGATTGTTGGAGCAACGTAAAGAGAACTGGCGTAAAGATACCGGCACTCCCGAGTATTTTATAAAGCAGAACCTTACGACCGTAAATCTTGTACCCGTTCCGAGCGAAACCATTTCACAAGGTGTGGAAATACGAGTTGCTTTGAAACCGACACAAACTTCAAACGCCTGCGACGACGGTGTTATGACCGACTACAGAGACACGATCGTTAATGGTGCCCTGTTTAGGCTGACACGTATGCCCTCTCAGGACTGGACAGATTTTGCAGCAGCCCAAATCTACAACGGGCTGTTTAACGAAGGACTGATTTATGCCGAAAGACGCGGCCGTCAGGCGGATAACCCAGTCGTTGCAAAGGTTAGATATGGAGGACTACATGGCGGACGTAAAACTCGTAAGTACGCAGGTAGAAAATCCTTTATCTGATCCGGTTATTGCGGATATTCGTGACGAATGGGACTGGGTCCTGGAAGGATTACAGGATCTCAAAGAACGTATTCCATCTCTGACATGGCGGCCAGAGGACGTATATGCAGAGTGTCGTTATGGGAACGCCGTTCTGCATGTTGCAAAAGACGGGTTCGTTATAACAACCGTTATAACAGACCCATATACGAAGGAACGCACGCTACATTTTTGGATTGCCTGGGCACGTGATCTCGGCGGCAACTGTGTAATTAAGTATTTGCCGTTTTTCGAAAATGTGGCACAACAGTTAGAGTGTAAGTTTCTGGAGACCTGGACCCCTGTAGATGAATTGGAGTCGTACTTTTTACAACAAGGTTGGTCGTTAGATACTAGAATTTTTACGAGGTTGGTATGAGTAAGGGACCCAAACAACAAGACTACAAACCGAGCGAGTCGGACCAAGTCAACGCGTCGGTAGCAGTAGCCCGCAAGAACAGGTTCGACAGTTTATACGGTGACCTGCTTTTGCAAATGAGAGATGAATCCGCTGCAGACGATGTTACAAAAGTAGCTCGTAGCCGCGCTAGTGCCGATGTTGCACAAGCAGTCTCAACACCAGATCTGGGTTTGGTTAATGACGTAGATAGAACTGGAACAGTTACGGCGGCTTACGAAGGGCAATTAGGCAGCGCAACCGCTAAGGCAAACGAAATTACGAACAAACGTCAGTCTGGTGTGTTGGCAGTAGCAAATAAGCAAGAATCAGATACCACTAGAGGTATGGGTTTGGTCGCTAGGCTGGATACATCTGAAGCTTTACAAAGAGCTAAGGCTGACACGTTAGTTCAAACAGCTAAAACAAGCGCTCTTGGTCAAATAGGCACCGCCGCTACTCTATACGGTTTGGATAAAGCCGACATGTTACCAACGTAGGAGATAAATTATGATATCGAACCTGATGAGCTCCATCTCCGCAAGACAAATTGCAGCAGGCTATGCTAGTTCACTACCTACAGTATCTGACCCTGACAAAGTTATGGCGCAGATGACGAGACAGGACTATTTACAAGGCCGACAAAATTTTGATCAGTTCGAACAAGATCTAGTAGATCAAGCCCAAACCGACACAAGCCTTATTGATCAGGCACGTGAAGACTCACGTTTAGCTCAGGATACCGCCGCTGGAATAGCAGAACGTAACCGGCAGCGATATGGGACTGAGTTAACAGCAGCGCAACAGCAGCAGCGAAATTTATCGACTCAACGCGGCGCAACATTAAGCTCCATAAATTCTGTAAACAATGCACGTTTAACCCAGGGGGACCAGAACCGAGCGTTGCTGGGGGACTTAATTAACATAGGCCAAGGCCTACGCCGTTCCTCTATGGAAGGTCTTGGTACATCCGCTGCCAACGCAACACAGTTAAAAAACGCTTACACACAAGCTAAAGCTTCTAATAAAGCGGCTAACTATCAAGCTGTCGGAAGTCTCGCGTCCACCGCAATTTTAGCAATGGCGTTTGGGGTCTAGGAGAAAAACATGTCTGTACTTACTGGAGTTAATGATGCGCTGAATACGGCAATACGTTTTAGCACCATGCGGAGCCAAGCCGACTATAGAGATGCTCTAACTGCTAAGGCTGAAACAGACGTTAAAACGGACGTGGCGAATCAATCTTATAATAATATGCGCGTCACAAACTTGATAGACGATGTCGGTGAATTGAACAAACCGGCAGTTATGCGTGTCTTGGGGGGCGAAGGAAGCCCGCAGGAAAACCTTGCTGTTGGCTCTTTGTTTAACAACTTAAGCCCCGAGCAATTAAAAAACACGGAAATTGGTCTTTCTTACGACCCTAAAACAAAAACTGTAAGCGCGCCCACCCTTACGTTAGATACTGAAACGGGCGCCAAAACTCCAGGCGCTATTACTGAAGACGGTTCTAGTGATCCAAATTCTAAAGTCGTCCAGCTGTCGGTAGAAGATGCTTACGCCAACTTAGAAGGTCTTTACACTTCTAACGTTTTATCCCGCCAAGACACAATAGATGTAGATGTTTTATCCCGACAAAACACTCTGTTCAGACCAGAAATTGCTAGGAGCCAGGCGAATCTCCTAGAGTCCCTAGAACAGTTCCCAGAAGTACAGCGCGGAGTTCTTACCGAGTTGTCACGTTTAGAGCGCGACGAAGATAAACTAGAGTTTACTGTGGCGTTTGAACTGGACTATCTGAAGCGAGATCCGCAAGGCGTGCTATTAGGTATTGCTGACAACTATGACGAAACCTCGTTGGCAAAAACTTACGAGATGGTGCGGGACGAGGGCATCCAAGACCCTCGTCAAGTCTCTAGGTTACCGATTGCCAAACAAATACAGGTATTTGCCGCTAGTGTTGCTTCGATGCCCGAGGGCGAAGCAAGGAATAAAGCTGCAGCAAGGTATGGAGATTTGATTCAACGCGGGATACTTGGAGATCAAGATATTGCAAACGCAGGAGATCGTCTGACTAATCAACGTGAACTTAAGAAAACCGTCGTGGAGGGACTTCGAGATTTTGGTAAAAACTCGCAGGCCGTCACTACTGCCATCTTGGAAAACGCTTCGAGTATCCGAGAAAATCTAAAGTTTAATGTGGCCCAAGACGATAAAGAGGGCATATTTTTCGATGATGATAATATCGAAGCGAAAAAATCACTGACGCCCGTAACAGCAGACCCTAAAGTTATTACGGCCATGCAGACGCTTCTAACTGATTTAGAAATAGCGAGAGAAAGCGGTAACCCAGCTCTTCAGAGAAAAGCACTCACCAACCTTCAAGACGGGGTGGCGAGAACACTTTCCGCGCTTGGTAACCAAGTGACAGACAAAAGCCTTTCTCCTTTACCTAGTTTTATAAGCGCTCTTCCAAGCCCAACTTCTATCCAAGGTGTAAAAAACTGGTGGAACAACCGTGAGCCGGGGCAGCTATCTATTGGCCCTATGGGCGGCAGAATGCGAATTTCAGAAAATGGCAACGAGTACGGGATTGCCTCGGTAAAGGGTAATTCAGATATTGCTAAAAACCCTGTACCAGCAGCCCTTGTCGCCGCCATATTTGGCCCAGAACTCGAACAAGCATTGAGAGCCGAACTCTTGAATTCGGGTGCTACGTTCTAATATGGCGCAAGATACGCAAAATAAGCCCCTGCTGGGCAACGAAGCACGTATGTTTTTGAAGGGTGTTGGGCGACAGCTTGTACCTGGTCTTGAGACAACACAGTTTACTGAAGATGATTATTCGCAAGACTATTTGGATGCTTTGTCTATAGTTGCCGACCACTACTATGGCGCGGATGGCGCAAAAAATAGAGAGGCTTTTCTAGAAAAAAACCTCGCAGACAGAGCTAAAAATTTTCCTGATGTACCACCCGATGATTTAGAAAAAGAACTCTCAACACGAGAGGCGCGCTATAGAAAAAAGTTCGAAGGGAAAGGCGTTGACTATAATATGGTCAACACCTTGTTTGGCGAAGGCTCTATTTTTAAGAGCGGCTACAAAATTGATAGCCCTGCAGATGAGATCAAAACCACACTAGGTGAGTTCAGCCTCGAACGCGACGGCGACACATGGGTAATAAATGACAGATACGATTTCTCTGACACCTCTTCTCTTGGTCAAGCTATATCAGACTCTAAAGAAGGTGAAGGCCTCATGGGTAAGGCTTATCCTTTAGCTAGATGGATAGGCGGGAAAGTTTTACAAGAGAATCCTGATGGTTCGTCCCCAGAAGATTCTCCAGTTGTTACTATTCGAGTACCGGCTGCCCCCCTTCAAGTTGAAACACCTGTCCCAATGCCCCGGCCTGATTTTAGGTCAGAGCCAGAACCAGAACCAGAACCAGAAGGTACAGTACTCGTTGGCAAACCAACGCCGTCTGAAGAGCCTAAACTAGAAGACAAATCAGAACCTATAGAAGATGCGACGCCTGTTGCCGCGCCCGCTGAGGTAGAACAGCGCGAGCTGCCCCCTATTCCTGAGCCAGAAGGCACAAAGCTTGTTGGCAGGCCAACTTCCGCCGCCGAGGCAGAGCTGCAAGACAAACCAGAACCAGAGCCAGAAATCCCGGAACCAAAAGCTGCAGAGGTGGAACGTCCTGAGATTGAGCCTGAAAATATTAGCGTAGCTAAACCTAAGCTGTCGTTAAAACCAATGGGCGAGCTCAGTTTTTCAGAGGAAATTAAAAAAGCAGACATTCCAGCGATGGAAACCGTAGAGGTAGAGATCGATGACACTCCCGTTTTCGCCGCCAAGATACCCGGTGAAGGCACAATCATCTCGAAAGACAAACGCATTGTTAACGAAGTTGTTAAATCACAAGCTGACGATACATCTCTTTCAATTGCTCTAGGGTATAGCGATAAGAAACCAGCAGACTCTGATCGTGTGGTGCGTGTTTTTGACGATAAAAAACGTGTCATCAGCGAAGAAGCTACAAACAATGAGGGTACTGCAGCTGCAAAAATTGCTGCAGAACGTATTAAACCAGAGAACGGCAACGTTGACGTGGTTAGCACGGAACAAGGGCTTATTGAAAGGCGCCAAAGATTTCAGACGGGGCAGCCTTCTAATCCATATATTGGTGCTATGAGGGGTGCTGGAAAGCCAGTTACAACCTATCAAGACGCTTTTGGTAGCTTTACACCAAGCCAGATCAATCCCGCTGCTCCGCGTAACCTAAAAGAAGCCGCTAGCCGCGGTTTTTACTCTGGTACGGAGAGCACTATTGCAATGGGCAATTACTTTCTGGCCATTGGAAATGCTGTTCTTGGGGACGAAGAAGGGGTTGAAATGCGGATGGAGCGCGCCAGGCACGCCGAAGCACGATCCGCTATTCCATGGTCAAACATGGCAGGCTTTGAACAGTTTCTCGAGGAGCCTGATTTCGGCAAATTCTTAGAGATGAGCGCTGCTTATGTAGGAGTTATGGCGCCTAGTGCTGTGTCGAGTCTCGCCGCCGCGCTTGCCGGTGGTTTAGTAGGCGGGTATGCCGGTATGGCAGGTGCCGCTGGCGCTGTTGGGCTAGGTGCCGCTGGTGTTAAAGCAGGTGGCGGGGAGCTTTTAAAACGTAGTGTCAGAGAAATAATACAGCGCAAGCTTAAAGGCGAAGTTCTTGACGAAGCTGAAGAGGCTGTCTTACAGGCTGGGTATAGGGGCTTACGTCGGGGCGCGATTGTGGGTGCTTTCGGCAGCGAATTTCCGATGATGTCCGGTGCTGTCGCAGGTCAGTTTGAGAAAGCCGGTAAAGAGTTTGGGCGTACTGAAGCGCTTATTTCAGCTGGTGTTGGCGTACCTGCTGCCGCTGTAGGGGTTTTAAGCGAAAAGTTTATAGCCGAAAACATCGTTAAAATGTTTATGAAAAAAGGTGCCGGTCAATCTAGCTCTGTCTACACACGATACGCAAAACGAGTAGGCACTGCCTTTGGTTTAGGTGCTGCTGCGGAGGGCTCGGCCGAAGGTATTCAAGAAAGTATGATCAGCGGCGTTCGCAAAGCCATCGATCCTTCATTTACCAATGAAGAATATCTGATGAACATTGCCGAGGGCACGTTTGCAGGCGCTGTTGGCGGCGGTACTTTTGCTGGCGGCGGAGCGCTTACAGCTCAGACCTTTCAAGAAGCCAGGGCTATGGTTGATAAAGGCATGGGCATGGCTGCAAATATGCAGGCCGCTCAGGAAGACACAGGTATTTTACGCTTGACGGGCCCGACTCGGCTCTTGACGGGCCCAACTCAGGAGAGCGACAACGATATTCGTGGTCAAGCTAACGCTGTTGTAGTTGGTAACAAACCAGCGATGTGGATACCAGAGTCACAGTCAATAGCAGACACTGTTACTGTATACGACGCAGCAGGAAACCCATTCGAAGCCACTGTTGTGGAGCGTTCGGAAAACGGCGGCGTTTTAGTTATAGACCAGTCGGGGCAGCAAGTTGTCTTGAATATGGGGCCAACTGCGCAAAGCGTTAATGTCAGAGACCCGCAATATGAATTGGAAACAGCAGGCGCAAACGTTCAAGGGCAAAAAGTACAAGACATAGACGATCTTGACGGAGCGGAATCAGCAGTGGCTGGTGTCCTCGAAAAAGCGCGCGGTTCTGGTCAAGGAGCCGAACTCAATGCGATTATGGACATCAATGCCATTCGTACAGAGCGTAAGCGCAGAAGCGGTGACCCATCAATAAAAGATATGCGCTTGTCGGACGAAACCGTTGGCGATGACGCAGAGTCAATCAGCGCAGAAGGCGAAGTATTAGCGGATTCTTCTGATATTCGCGGTAACTTCGACATGTTCGACATCTCGTATGGAAACGAGATTGAGGCTGACCAGCTCACACAGACTGTAGCAACATACGCTCCCGCCACCGCCGACTCAAACCGCGAAGCCGATTTTGAAGATCGCTTTGAGGAGCTCATGCGCATCGTCGATGACGATGAAGTTCGTCAAAACTACGAAGCAAACAAAGACAGGCTGTCTGATTCCGCGGTTAATTTTCTTCTCAAAGAGGCTCGTGCTGAAAACAAAAGAGCAGCTGCGGCAGCAAACGTGAAAAACGTTTACGAAGAAGAAGGATATGAGCCTTCTCGATTAATTGTAGATGTACGTAGAGGCGACGAAGGCACAATCGCGGCTGGACAAGAGGTGCTGTTTATTCAGCGCGAGATGACTGACCGTGATCTACGCACTATAAACGGTAAGACACTGCCCGCTTTTCTTGAGGACACCCTCAATCGAATCCTCAAAGATGGCGAAGAGTTTAAAGGTTCTACTAAATTTGAAATCGTAAATCGGGCAGACGGCGTTGTAAGTCCAATAACGTTGGATGGAGTCATTGACGCGGGCAAGTTGATCAACGTCCGTTTTTCGGAGAATGCGCAAGGCGCCGCACTCTCAAAGTTTAGCGCGGCCAAAGCAGGTCTCCTTCGCGGTATATCTGAGTTAAATCTTATTGGCTACGATTTTTTGGTTAGCGGTCAGCCTATGACATTAGGACCAGCCGATATCAAACGGGCAGGACCAGGAGCCGTTGCCCACCGAAAAGACAAGATTACGTTTGCTCGCTTGATAAATACAAAGCTACCGAGCCTGGTTGACGATTCTCCCGAAGCAATCATGCAAAACAAAGCTGAAAGAGATCGTGAGTTGGCGATAGTTGCGGCTATGGCTGAGGACCCACCGAATCAATTTGCTGTCGAAGCAGCAGAGTCTCGCTTTGATAGGGCTCGAGATAAAATTATCGCCCGCGAGCGTACTTTAGGCCCTGAAAGCTCGGTCCGCCGTACGAAGATAAAAGAACGTGGCCAACTGAAAGAAGTAGTTGAAAGCACAGACCCAGCAATTTTAGACCCCGGTAAGCCGGAGACTGTTGGAACTACAATGATTATTGTGGTTCGCGATAAAACAACTAATAAAATGCTGTCGCGGCAAGTGATTGATAACGCGAATAGAAAGTCCCCCGCGTTCAAAACAGCGTTGTCCAAAGCTCGGCGCGAGCGAGTCAAGGGCACAAAAATTACTTATGGAATGAAAAGCAAAGAAGGTACTCGCACACCCACTTTTTCTGGGGAATCTTACCTGCAATCGCGCATTCAACCTTTCATTGTTATACGTAGCGACGATGTGCTGTTGCGAGCTTTTCTCGTACACCCAGCAATTACCGATTTAAATGTAAGGGATACAGCTGCTCAGTTTGCCCGTGATTGGGCAGCGGCTAATCCTGAGAAACCTAGACCAAGAATTACGTATGAAGAATTACGACAAGACAGCATCACACAGATTCCCAGTGTTGCTGAATCAATGGAGGGTAACTCTGAACAGATGGCGCGCGAAGCCGCAGTACAAGCAGGCATTGCAAATGTCGGAGGAATCGAAAGCTCAAGCGAAGTTCCCTTAACACCCTTCCTTATTAAGTACGGTCAAAAACCAGGCGCAAACGCAACTCCAAGCCGCGGTCGTAGAGCCTCACGGCGTGCCCGTAAAGAGATGGATCTAGCCCAAAAGCAGGCTCGATTAGACACCGAAACGCCTGCAGTTCCACCTGTTATGGGCAATTTAGGCCCGCTGACACGTGCTGTTCTAAACAAAGCGCATGAACTGTTTAAGTTTAAGCAAAAGATTCGAATTATTACGGTCAAGCAAATACAAGAAGGTCAGTTTATTGGCCGTAGAGAGGCAGAGCCTTTCCGCGATGCGCTGCTTCAAGCAGTTGAGGATATGAAAGGGCGCGACTCAAATGTACAGGCTAGGACAATAACGATTGATAACGTTTCAGTTATCGTCGTTAAAGACCAGCCGAAAGCCAGTTACGGTAAGACCGATGACGCAAAACGCGCCGCGGTGCTGGCGCATGAATTAGGTCACGTTCTTTTTAAAGAAGAGTTTAATAAAATCGTCAACAACCGCTCGCTCAAGAACGCGCTATGGGCTGAGTACAAAAAAGACGTACAAAAAATCATTGATGAAGGCGGAGACGTAGGACAGTACAAAGTCCCCGGCAGCGACGAAGATTTCTTTACGAAAGACGGGTTTGAAGAGTGGTACGCAGACCAAGTCGCTTCTTACGTCTACTCAAAAGCATCAGCTCGGAAAGACGAAACCCAAGCAGAAAAGAAAGAACGCCAGAGAAAAGGACGCGAGGAAAAAGTAGCCGAGAACCACTTTAAGAAAGTGGCTCGTTTGCTGCGTGAGTTTGCCAAGAAAGTGAATGAGGTGCTCGGTCTGCGCCTGACCCCGAATGCTTTCTTCCGTAAGTACATGGACAACGTTGCTGAAGCGCATCGTACTCATGTCGATGATCAAAAAATTATGAGCGGCGGCGAACATGTGTCACTAGATGGCCAGATACAAATTGATAATTTTATTGAAGGTCTTAACAACAAAATACCGAAAGCCGCATTAGATCAACTAGAGAAAGCAAGCGAAGCGTTCTACCGCACACGATTTGGTGAAGTGTTTAACAGGGTCATTAATGCCGTTGAAACAACGCTTTCTAATATGGAGGGCGGTAAGAGTCTTTCCAAGTTCTTCTATGGTAAGTCTCAGTCTTACGATCAAATGGGCTATCACATGGCCTACGAATCTCAAAATAAACGATTTGTGAATCGGGTTGGTGACATTCTTGGCCTAGACCTTCAAATCGATCGCAACTGGGACACATCGTCTGTTGAAAAGATACTGCTCCAAGCAGAGAACGAAGATATTGCTACGTCTGATTTGAAGTCACTAAGAGCCCGCAACATCCGTAAGTTTTTATCAAACGATGTTTTTGATAATTACATTCAAGACCCAAAGAACGGCAAGGTTTACATACAAATTCCGATCCGCGGCGGCGGTAAAAGAGACATTCGCAAACGCCGCAACTTCTTTCCTCGTTCCTTGAATGAGAATACTTTGATGACCGGGGACGGACCTAACGCGCGTAACTTGGTAGACGTCCTTACGCAGGATTACACGTTTGAGGTCGACGGTATTACATACGATTCAAAGAACTGGCGGATGTCCGTGCCAGAGGCGACAAAGTTGGCGGACGATCTGATAGTTAAAGTTCTTTTTGAGCACCCGGATGTTCGTAAAGAAGAGCCGGACGGCACTGCTTCGCCCGGCATGTCTTCGGCGTTAGGCCGTAAACTAGATAAAGTGCCGACCGCAGCGTTGCGCCATGCCGGACTCCTACACCCGCCGCAATCTGCGATTATTCAGTATATCCACCACGTAACCCGTAAAGTTGAGTTCGAGAAACGCGGTGGTTCTAAAGAGGTGGACCGCCGTATTAATCTAATGGCGAACGAAAAAGATAGAGACTGGGCTCGAGCTTCTGTAGACGCAATGCTCGGCCGCGTCGACGCTCAGCTTCATCCTTGGGTGCGCCGGTTTAACAGCGTTGAGTCAGTTCACTCAATCTTTACAACGCTTTTGTTCGCAGTCTTTTCGTCACTCCCTGATTTGGCGGCTATCGCTATACGATCAAAGGAGTTTGGCAACCTAAACTTGATGTTTAATGAAATATACAACGACTTTAATACACGTCTTATTATTGTTACTGATGGAAGTGGTAACGAGATTAGCCGCACAGTTGTGGCACGCGAAGACGTTAAAGAAGCCTTACAAAAAGCGTACGATTCTGTCCCCGATGGAGGCCGCGTTCTTGAAAGCACAGAAGCAATGGAGCTTGCTAGGGCAGTAGGAACAGTATCTTTTGAAGGTTTAGATACGGTGTTCGTGTCAGTCGGTGAACTTGATTTTGGCGAAACTTGGTCTCGCCAGTACCTAGAGAAGTTTTTTGAGGTGACTCAACTTCAAAGATGGACGCGCTACACCCGTATCATTGCCACCGGCGTAGGTCGTGAGTTTATTAAAAACACTGCACGCCACTCTCCTAACCAACGAGATGCACGATACCTAACTGAACTCGGCCTAACCAGAGAAGAGGTATTAGAGTGGATCGAGGCTGGAGAAGGTTTTGAAAGTGCTGTCGGTCAAAAAGTTAGAGACGCTATTGTCCGGTTCTCTGAAGAAGCAATTATTAGGCCGAACGCGGCGGAGCGCCCTTTGTGGGCTTCTAGTCCTTACTTACAGTTTGTATGGCGCTTGAAATCCTACCCTTATTCTTACGGGAACGTTGTTCTAGGTGGTATGGGTCGAGAAATCATGAACCGCTACAGTGAGGACGGTAACTTTAACGCTGGGGCTCAGTTAGTAGCCATGTCTTTAGCAATGGCTCTTCCGCTTGCGATGATGGGTTGGGTCTTCCGTGAGAAATCCAAAGAGGCCGGGCGATTTATTGTTCCTGACTTTATCCTTCCTGAAAAAGGTGGGTTAGCGCGTTACGAATACATGGATGGTTTAGGCCTTATGGCAGAGCTCGTTGATAGAGGCGGGTTGTTGGGACGTTGGTCTATCGCTCTACAAACAGCAGAGTCTTTCAAGTACGAGGGAATCATGGCCCCTATTACTTCTAACGTGCCGGTTTATGACGCTTTCGACGATTCGTTTTTTGATGGGGATAGATATCGATTATTTCCCGTGCTAAACAATATACAGTAGTATTAGTGGGGCTAATTATGGCAACAAAGAAAGATCCGAGATTAGCTAGAGCTGGAGTGAGTGGCTTTAACAAACCGAAGCGCACACCAAATCACCCCAAGAAGAGCCACGTGGTGGTTGCCAAAGAAGGCGACAAAGTAAAGACCATTCGTTTTGGTGAACAAGGAGCAAAAACCGCAGGCAAACCAAAGGCTGGTGAGTCGGCACGTATGAAAGCAAAGCGTAAGAGTTTTAAGGCCCGTCATGGCCGCAACATTTCTAAAGGGAAAATGTCAGCGGCTTATTGGGCAGACAAGGTGAAGTGGTAATGGATTGGTCAAGATACCCAAACTTTAGCCGCGGAGAGTTTGAATGCTCTGCTACAGGCTATTGTGATATGAACCCAGATTTTATGGAGCAGATTCAAATCCTGCGCGAGGTTTACGGTAAACCACTGGTAGTAACCAGTGGATACAGAGACCCGATAGAACACCCTATCGAAGCCAACAAGACGCGTCCCGGCTCTCATGCATACGGAGTAGCCGCAGACTTTAAAGTAGCTTACGGAGCCGCTCACGAGCTTCTTACGTGCGCTATAGAACTTAACGTATTTACGGGCATAGGAATTGCCCAGAAAGGCGATCCAGCCAGTCGTTTTATACATCTGGATACCGCCACGAGTGAGATGCTTGACGGAGCGCTGCGTCCTACGATCTGGAGTTACTGATGTTACAGAGTTTGTTTGGTCCAGTTGCAGCCGTTGCGACAAAGTTTATGGAAGGCCGTCAAAAGAAAGCCGAGCTTAAAGCCCGTGTAGAAGAAGCCAAAGTTAACGCGAAGATTAAGAAGTTGGAGCAAGACGGCGGCTGGGAAGAGAAAGCTATGGACGCTTCGGCGGATTCGTGGAAAGACGAGGCCTGGACAATTTGCTTTATCGCGATCATATGCGGGAGCTTCATTCCTGCGGCACAGCCGTACATGCAGCAAGGTTTTGATTTCCTTCGTACCGCTCCCGAGTGGATTCAATGGGGCATTTTGGCATCTATAGGCGCGAGCTTCGGCCTCAAGTCTATTGGTAAATTGAAAGGTTAGTTATGGCTTATACCGAAACTGTAAAGTTTGTAACCGGAGACTCGTTACCAGAGGTAACGGTTAATCTTAAAGACAGTAATACTGCCGCATCCGGCAAGGTATTGGACGAAAACGACAACACGACGTGGGCTCCAATCAATCTAACAGGCGCAGGCGTAAAGATGCGTATCCGCGAAGTTGGATCAGAAACGATAACCAAAACTCTAACTATGTCGGTAACAGATGCTGCAAACGGCCAGGCTGCAACCGACTTCCCTGCAACGTTTACAACACCAGGCGTTTTCGAGGGTGAAGTAGAAATTACATTTAGTACTGGCGGTATTCAAACAATCTACGACCTGATTAAGTTCAACGTTCGCGGTGATTTCGACTAATGGCTGTCAAATACACAGTTTCTGCGAGTGAGCTACGCGCTTTGCTTGAGCGCGTTGACGTAAAGATTGTGTCTCAAAGTCTCGACGGTCAAATGATAGTCGAAATCGACCCTGATACTTTGAATCGTTATTTCCGTTCTGGGACGGAAGCCACGCTTAGCGAGGTTGCGTCTATACTTTTTGAACGCCCAGTATCCGATAGTTTTTCTATTGGGGATACCGACCCCGCATTTGTGTTTAATAAAAACCCGTCTGATACCGTAGGTATAACTGAGTCAATATTTTTACTTATTATAATTGTTAGGGACTTTACCGACGCCGCGACTATTAGCGAAACGATATCGTTAGCGGTTGACCTACTGCCTAGCGATTTAATCACTATATCCGAAAATAAAATATACAGTTTAGATAAGGGTTTATCGGATACAGCACTGATTGGTGAGCAGGCCGCTCTTAACATAACGTTACCTCGTGCAGATTCTTTTTCTGTAAGTGAATCATTTTCAAGGGTTACAACGTTCAGCCGGTCCTTTTCGGACAGCTTTACACTTGACGACTTTACTGATGTTGCTGCCGTTTCAAAAGAGGTCAACGGCAATAAGACAAATATCTTTTCGATTGAAGAAGACCATGCTATGTCTTTATCTAAGGGTTTGTCTGACAGTTTCGGACCAACGGAATTGTTAGCAATCAGCTTGGACTATACGCTTTCTGATAGCGCGTCTGTTGGTGAGAGTATTTCCATTAACCTCGTATCGGGTGCGAGCTCGATACTTAACACGAGCCCGATTAACGGGTTTACCCTAAACGCATAGGAGCCGAAAAATGTTGAATGATGATTTTATAATGAAGGGACGAGTTTCGATTGCTGTTAACGACGAAGTCGTGCAGGAAATCGATAACCTAGTCGTTACTGCTGGTAAAGGTTATGTAGCCAGCCGCATGAAAGACACTACTGCTACTGCCATGTCGCACATGGCGGTTGGTACTGGAAGCACTGCTGCTGCAGCGAGCGATACTGCCTTGGGCAGCGAAATTGATCGGAACGCTTTGACAAGCACAACAGTGACTGCCAATGAAATCGCTTATGTTTGTTCATATGCTGCTGGTGATGCGACTGGTGCTATAACTGAAGCTGCTCTTTTTAATGCTTCGTCTAGTGGCACGATGTTATGTCGAACGGTTTTTTCCGTAGTAAACAAAGGCGCATCTGACGCAATGACTATTACCTGGACCGTTACTGTTTCATAAATATTAGTAACGCTAATTCGAGGTAATTGAGATGGCTGTAAAGTTTTCAAATAACGGTAAGACCACACTAGCGTCTGACATAACAAATTCGGCTACCAGTATCACGGTAAACGACGGCTCCGTTTATCCGTCATTAAGTGGTGGCGACACGTTTTTTATGACGCTTGAAGACCCGAGCGGAAACATAGAAATTGTTTCCGTCTCAGCCGTAAGTTCAAACACTCTTATGGTCACGCGCGCTCAAGAAGGCACAACGGCTCGTGCTTTTAGTGCTGGTGATAAAGCTGAGAACCGTTTGACTGCCGCCGGTCTAAACTCATTTGTAGCTGATTCCGGCGATACAATGAGCGGTAATCTGGGTGTTACAGGGAATATTACCGTTACTGGAACAGTCGATGGCCGAGATGTTGCAACAGATGGCTCAAAGCTGGATGGCATTGAAGCATCAGCCACAGCAGACCAAACAGCCGCAGAAATACGCACACTGGTCGAAAGCGCGACAGACAGCAATGTGTTCACTGATGCAGATCATACTAAGCTCAATGGCATAGCTGCGAGTGCAACCGCTGTCTCAAGCCTAACTGATCTTAGTATTTCAGACGGAACAAATGGTCAGGCTCTGAAGACAGACGGAGCCGGAAACTTTAGTTTTGGTGACGTAGCTTCCAGCACAGCATTTGCAGATGTAACAGGCAAGCCAACAACCATCGCTGGCTATGGCATCACTGACGCTTTTGATGGCCAGACTACTAGTCTCACTGGCGGTAGCTTTAGCCATTCTGGAAATTTCCAATTCCTAAATGGTGGTTCGGCGCAAAATGTCTTAGCACGTTCCGTCTACGCCGGAACATCTTATGCGGCGGCGACTGCTAACGCTGGCGAAGTAGATGCACTTAATGGCTATCGAGTGGCTGGTACAAGTGTCATTGACACGAATAGATACGTATATGCACCTAGGTTTTATCCAGGTGACGGAAACGATGGTTATTTCTACAGTGACGCTAATGGTCGCACAGCTTTCACCGGCGGTGACTTTTACATAAGGGCAGAGGTGGGTAACACTTACCTTTATGCGACTAATACCTATTTAGGTTCTGGCTCTGGCGATACCATTCACGTTCGTGGCAACACCTTGAGCCACAATGGGTTTACTTTTACCGCCAGCGGTGACCTCAACACATCACGGGACATTGTTTCCTCTGCGCGAAGCAGAGGCAACTTTGGTACATATAGTTCTCACCATACAGATCA
>Ga0181393_1000036_pt1 | contig 36964 bp, 55 predicted proteins | sample 16SPOviralmetaG_FD_130122 | JGI IMG/M metagenome (GOLD analysis project Ga0181393, IMG submission 130122) | Marine viral communities from the oligotrophic San Pedro Time Series (SPOT) site, San Pedro Channel, CA, USA - 16 SPOT_SRF_2010-10-21 | ecosystem: Environmental > Aquatic > Marine > Strait...
GATTTAAAAAATAAACAAGGTCGACTCAATTTTGAGCTTGATCAAATAAACGCATCTTACAGTGTGTTTGAAAATGCTTTTAAGGAATCTTTTAAAGAAGATGATGAAGAAGCACCAACTGAGAAAAAATAATATGGACATATTAATACCTGTAGTAATTATTGTAGCAATCGTAGGGTTGTCTATAAAAAAATTCAAACCTGAACTTTGGACTAAAGCAGTATCTAAATTTAAAAAATAAAAAACCCCTCATAAAGAGGGGCTTATCAAAAGCGACTTGTAACTAGAAGTCAGCCTTGTCAAACAACTCATCAATCATAATGAACTGACCTGCAAAGTCACCGACCTTGGTTCTCTTGTCAATGCGAGTTGCATCTTCAATCACCTTGTAAATCTTTTTGGAATATTCCCAGTCAGGATTTAAGGTATCAATCTTACCTTGGTCAAGCATAATCGCTACAGGCGTAACATTGGTCCCACCGCCATCTTTATCTATAACCAAGATTACAGCAGGCTCGCCATTATCAAACTTTCCTGCCATCAACCTTAGTTGATCAGAATTGTGCTTGATCATAGCCATTTTTTCGTAACACTTTTGTAGTGTAGTTTTCATATTGATTCTCCTATATGAAGTTTTATGATAAAGAACCACTTCTTTACCTATAGTTAATCTTACACTAATAAAGTGTTAAAGTCAACACTTATAGATAAATAAATTAATATGTTATATTGGCAACATGAATGAATTTACTCAAATAATTAACGAGGTAGGATTTCCAATAGCATCCGCTTTGGGTTTGGGTTTTTTTATATGGAAACTTATTAATAGAATTATTGATGGCATGGAAACCAAGCTTGAAACCCTAGATGACAAAGTACAAACAAGTTTGGATACAATGGAAGAAAGAGTATCTACCAAATTAGATAGCCAGTATGGAATTATTGTAGCTTTGATTGATAGGGTCAGAGCCTTAGACAATCAAAGCATTAGACAGGATGTTTTATTAAAAACTTTATTAGGTGTACCCAATCTAATAGACATAGATAAATTAGCGAAAGCAGACAGAGATGATCAAAGAAAAGACTGATTGGATGTTTATATTTGGTATTATTGGATTGATAATAACCATTATTATTTCTATGTTTGCTCATGGTGATGAAATGGTGCATAAATTCAAAAGCCCAAGCTTTTCGGGTATAGGCACTTCTGCTCATTATTTAACAATAGAGAATCAAGAAACAAGCAGAAAAGAAGCTATTAAAGCTGAAATAAAAGCTTATCAGGAAGACCTAGAAAGAGAAGCCAACAATACAACACTAGCTAGATTTATAAGAAATTTAGAAAGCAGAATTTATGCACAGCTTAGTAGACAGCTTGTGGATAATTTATTTGGTGAAACTGCTAATACTTCAGGCACACTTGAACTAGAAGGTAATACAATAGAGTATTCAACCGATGGTGAATACATAACTTTAAACATAACAGATGCAGATGGAAACACGACAGAAATTACTTTGCCTATTGGGGATTTTTCTTTCTAGCTGTAGCACCCTAGACAATTACGCCATACCCTTTACTAGCGTCAAACAATCAGAGGTTGGACAACTAATCAACCAAGACTTAGCTAATACAGGCGTGCCTTTTGTAAAACTTATTGTTGCCGTCTATCCCACAAGCTTTATTGATCATACAGGACAACGAAGAAGCAACAGTTCCTTTGCAACCTTTAGCACAGCAGTAACTCAAGCACCTTATGCATATTTAATTAGAGCTTTAAAACACGCAGGTAACGGTAATTTTTTTGATGTGGTAGAAAGAGTTGGGTTAGATAATTTAACCAAAGAAAGACAGCTTATTAGATCAACAAGAAAAGACTTTGATGAAAAAAAAGATTTGTTACCTTTAGCCTTTGCAGGATTGCTTATGGAAGGTGGTGTGATAGGATATGAAAGTAATCTTAAGTCAGGTGGTCTTGGTGCAAGATATTTAGGTATTGGAGCCACAAAAGAGTACCGACAAGATACAGTAACGGTTTCACTAAGAACTGTTTCTGTTAGTACGGGCAAAGTTTTAACAGAAGTATTGGTTACCAAAACCATACTTAGCGTTTCGCTAAATCAAGATGCCTTTCGATTTATTTCTGATAATACAGAGTTAATTGAAATAGAAAACGGCATCACCGAAAACGAATCTATAAATATTGCCTTACAAAACGCAATAGAAACCGCAGTTTTGGAAACAATTAAGCAAGGAGTTGTATTAAATTATTGGAACATAAAATGAAAAAATTATTAGCATTGTTTTTAATAGGTTCTGTGTATGCAGACAACGAGGTGTATGTGGATCAGGTCGGAGCTACCTTCAACCTTGATATAGAACAACTTGGCTCATCTAATATTATAGGGGGTGCTATAGCTTCAGCAGGTTCCATGACTGCACTTGATCTTGATGGCGGAACAATGACTTTGGACATCAATCAAATAGGTGATAGTAACAAATTTCTTGGAGATATAACCGCAAGCACTTTTACAGGTTTTTTTGAATTTGATGGCGATAGCAATACCTTTAATATACAAGTCGACCCCACAAATACTTATGGTGCAAATAGTGGTAACTTTAATGTAGATGTAACAGGAGGTAGCAATACTTTTACCTTAGATGTTGCAACCAATGATCTTGCTAGCACTTTAGATTTAGACTGGATAGTGCAAGGAGATAGCAATACTTTTGATTTTGATATAGATTATGATTTGGCAACCAACTATGTTGATGTGGATGGAGATAGCAATACAGTTAATTTTGATGCTGATGGTAAGAGTGGAGGATATTTTAAACTTGAGCATGACGGCAACTCAAGAACATTTAACATTGATCAACAAAGTGAATTAGCAAGTGACTGGCTCCGCATTATTTCTAACGGTAACAGTGGTACTGTTTGCGTCATTCAAAACGATGGCGGAACAAGCACCTCATGTTGATGTAGGAGAAATCTCAGAACTAAACGGTGTTGCCCGTATTGTGCGAGATGAAGCAGAAACAGCAAAGTTAAAAGCTGACATAAGATCATACGACACCCTTGAGACCTCTAATGGTCGCATGGCTGTTACTTTTCTTGACGATACACTTATACGCCTTACCGAACACTCGCAAGTATTAATTGATGAGTTTGTTTTTGACCCTGACCCAAACAAATCAAAAATGGCACTTAATTTTGCTAAAGGGACTGCTAGGTTTGTTACTGGCAAATTAAACAAGGTTGCTAAAAAAAACATAACAATTAGAACTAACAGTGCAACTGTAGGCATTAGAGGCACAGATTTTACTATCACAACCAATGAGATTGGTGAGTCATTAATAATTCTGTTGCCCAATAAAGATGGTACAGCAAGCGGTGAAATAGAGGTCATGACCGCTATGGGTACTGTAATCTTAAATAAACCCTATCAATCTACCGTTACCACGGTTTTTGAATCTCCTCCAAGCAAGCCAGTCATTTTAGATTTAACTCTTGACCTTATTGATAACATGTTAATTGTTACCAATCCACAAGAAAATAAAACCGCAAATGAAGAGGTTACAGATCAAAGTAGCAATGTACTGGATGTAGATTTTTTAGAGTTTGATGAGTTAGAACAAGACTACTTAGCAGAAGATGATTTGGAGTTTACAGAGCTAGATATTAACTTTTTGGATGTTAATTTTTTTGAAGATATGTTAAAAATAGTTAACGAATTAGATAAACTAAAAGAAGATGATCTAAAACAAGATCAGACAGTAACAAGAATTATTGGCACTAAAATTGGTCAAGATACAGAAACACAAATAATTACCTTGGTTACTGGAGATTTAATAAGTTTAAGAAGAAAGGTTGAACAGTCAGTACAAGTAGATTTAAACTCTAGTCAAGGATATACTGTTATTTTTATACAAAACGGTGTTTCTAATACTATAAAAATAAATGGTGGAGGAGACTCAGTTATAACCATTAAACAAAGTTCATAGGATTAAAATGAAATTTAATTTAATAAAAAATGTAGTAGGAGCCATAGCACCGACACTAGGCTCTGCTTTGGGTGGACCATTAGGTGGACAGGCAGCTTCTGTTGTGGCACAAGTTCTTGGTTGTTCTCCTGAGCCAAAAGCCATCAATCAAGCCATTCAATCAGCCACGCCTGAACAAATGCTTGAACTAAAAAAAGCAGAACAAAACTTTGAAGTGCAGATGAAAGAATTAGATGTAGATGTATTCAAGCTAGAGGTTCAAGACAAAGCAGATGCTAGAGGAAAATTTAGCAAAGATTGGACAGCTAGAATCATGGGTACTGCTGTGGTCGGTGGATTTCTAGGCTATATATTTTTGGTTACTTTACAGCCACCTGAACAAAATTCTGAAGCTTTAATCAATTTGGTGTTAGGATATCTAGGTGGGTTGGCATCAGCAGTTATATCGTTTTACTTTGGGGCTTCAAACACGCCTGAAAAAAAAGATGACTAGCAAGCCAACAGTACAATCTGTTTCATCGGATTTAAAATCACACGAGGCACAATGTGCTGAAAGATGGAAAACAATATTTCGAGAAACAGAAGAAATAAAAGCAGAAGTTGCAGATTTAAACAAAACTTTAAAAATGGCGGTGTTTGGATGTTTCGGATTTTTAGGAACCTTGCTAATAGCATTAATATCAATACTCTTTCCCCTAAACTAATGCAAATATCAAAAGAAGGCATTTGCCTGATTAAAAAGTTTGAAGGCTGTGAGTTAGAGGCTTATCAAGATGCTGTAGGTGTTTGGACAATTGGCTATGGTCACACCAAGAATGTGCAAGAAGGACAAAAAATATCAGAAGAAGAGGCTGAATCCATGCTTACGCATGAGCTTATGGAATACTGCAAGTATGTAGAAGATGCTGTAGAAGTGCCATTGCACCAAAATCAATTCGATGCTTTGGTTTCATGGACTTATAATTTAGGTCCATCCAATCTTAACAAATCAACCATGTTAAAAGTTTTGAATAGAGGTCACTACGAGGAGGTGCCTGCACAAATATGTAGGTGGAATAAAGCAGGGGGTAAGGTGCTAGAGGGATTGACCCGAAGGCGAAACGCTGAATCTCTACTTTTTGAAGGCAAGGAGTGGGGTAAAATCTAGGAGACAGTTTGCCACATGCCACTACACGCATAGCGTTAGCAGGTGAATATTTGGCAGCATCTTACTTGCTGAGATTTTGCGACTCTGTAATTCTTGCACCCCAAGCTCATAGAAGCGATTTAATTTTAGATCATCAAAATAAGTTATACAGAGTACAAGTTAAAACTACCAACTCTACATATTTGCGAAGGGGTAAAGATTATTATCGTTGGGAGTTACGCAGTGGTAGAAGAACGGCAAAGAAAGAAAGACAAGATTCAGGCGAAAGATATGGCAACGGTCAGATAGATTTATTTTGTTTGGTAGCCCTGCCTTTAGATAAGGTAATTTTTATGCCATTCCATAAAGAAAAAAATTTAACAGAGTTTGCAAAAACAGAAGAAAGGCTTTTAGAAATAGACACCAAAGAATCTTTGCAAGCATGTTTAGATCAAGCAAACAAAAGTCCAAAATTAACACCTTTAGATTTGTAATAAAATAAGTTAGAATCAACACTTAATACAGGAGATCGTTATGAGCAAACTTAAAAGTAATACCTTTGTCTTAGAGACTGCATTAATTAAATTACAGCAAACTCTTGAAGACAGAGATGATGATTACGGTAGCTCTGATGATTTTTTTGACAACCTAGCAAACATGATCAATGCCATACTGGGCAACAAGATAGCAGAGCCGATAACAGGTAGCGATGCTTGTAATATTATGCTTTGCATGAAATTAATTCGCATATCACAAAATCCACAACATTTAGACAGTTGGATCGATACAGCAGGATATGCCATTCTAGGACTATTAAAACAAGATTATCTGTGTGAAAATGAGGAATGACATGTTTCTTGTGGGTATTATTCAATATCTCCTCTCTCTCATAATTACATGTCTAGGGAAGTTGGTATTACTCCCCCCTAAGAAAGATGTTTTCCAACTTCCCACCTTATGCTTGATTTAGACAAAATAAAATCTTTTGAAATTCTATCTAAGGATGAGCAGATAGAAGCCTTGGCTTTGATTGATAAATGGAAAAACATCAAAGCAAGAACCAAATGCAGAGATGATTTTTTAGAGTTTGTACAAATGATGTGGCAAGGCTTTATTATGGGTAGACACCACAAAATACTTGCAGATAAGTTTAATCGCATAGCACAGGGCAAACTTAAAAGACTGATTGTGTGTTTACCACCAAGACATTCTAAATCTGAATTTGCATCAACATTTTTTCCTGCATGGATGATGGGACTCAATCCATCACTTAAAATTATTCAAGCAACTCACACCGCAGAACTAGCTGTAAGGTTTGGTCGTAGAGTTAGAAACATAATTGACTCAGAAGATTATCAAACAGTTTTTCCAAATATTAGCTTATCAGGAGATAACAAGTCAGCAGGTCGATGGACAACCAATGATGGCGGTGAAGCTTTCTACTCAGGGGTGGGTGGTGCTATTACAGGTCGTGGTGCAGATTTGTTAATTATTGATGATCCACATTCTGAGCAAGATGCCATGTCACCAACTGCAATGGATGGAGCTTGGGAGTGGTACACATCAGGTCCACGCCAAAGGCTACAGCCGGGTGGTACTATCATTTTGGTAATGACACGATGGTCAACCAAAGATTTAGCAGGTCGATTGCTTAAAAGACAGTCAGAAGCACACGCTGATCAGTGGGAGCTTGTAGAATTTCCTGCAATCATGCCTGAATCTGATGAACCTTTGTGGGCGGAGTTTTGGAAGAAAGAAGAACTTTTAGGTGTAAAAGCATCTTTACCAGTATCCAAGTGGAATGCTCAATGGATGCAAAATCCAACAGCAGAAAGTGGATCAATCATCAAAAGAGAGTGGTGGCAAACTTGGGAGAGTGAAGAAATTCCTGCGTGTGAATGTATTATACAAAGCTATGACACCGCATTTAGTGCAAAAGAAACGGCTGACTACTCGGCTATAACGACATGGGGCATATTTTATCCTGAAGAAGGCGATGAAGCTTCTGTTATATTATTGGATGCATCAAGGCATAGAGTAGACTTTCCTGAATTAAAAAATATAGCTTTAGAAGAATATAAATACTGGGAACCTGATATTGTTTTGATTGAGGCAAAAGCCAGTGGCACGCCTTTAACACAAGAACTTAGAAAGATAGGCATACCCGTACAATCTTATTCGCCAAGCAGAGGGCAAGACAAGATAGCAAGAATGAACTCTGTCTCACCCATGTTTGAAAGTGGCATGGTGTGGGCAACAGAAGATGCGTTTGCCGAAGAAGTTATTGAAGAAATGGCTTCTTTTCCTTACGGAGAAAACGATGACTTTGCTGACTCCGCTACCATGGCGTTAATGAGAATTAGACAAGGAGGCTTAATTGAGCTAGGCACAGACTATGAAGATGAGGTATCATTTGATAGAAGAAAGCTAAGTTATTACTAATGAAAATATTTGTTACAAAATTCATTCATGACGGTCAAGAATATTGTGGTCCTAACATACACGCTGAAGACTTTGAGGTAGCTCAAGCTATAGCAGAAATAGATGGATACATAGTACAAGGAGAGTTAACAGACTTAGTACAATTCAAAGAAGACGAGAAAAGGGTCTTACATTAATGCTTGAGAACAAAGGAAACAACAATAGATTTGTAAAAAATAAACAATTTTTACAGTCGTACCATAATGATGTTGTAAAAACAGGCAACCAAGGCATTGAGGCAACGCCTGAAGGTGGCAAAACCGTAACAATGAAAATTGTTGGCTTAAATATAAATGGAAAAGAATACTTATTGCCCAGTTATGACATTGACACAAAAACAATAATGAACAAGCAACAAATTGTAGAAAAGTTTAAACCCTTAATTGAGTCGGGTGTTATTGAGGGATATCAAAATCCCGATGAGGCTGAATTAGATCGAAAAATAATGTATCCTACAATTGTTGGCAATATGCCATCAATGAACGAAAATATACAAAAACTATCAAAATCATTAATGGCAAATTAATATGGCAATTGAAAGAAAATTAGGCACAGAAGACAATCCTGACATTGTTGATCAGGGTAAAGCTGTTGATATAGAAGCAGAAGCACCTTCGTTTGAAGAGCAACTTATGGACTCTTTAGAGGTTACTATTAATGATAACGAGATTATTATTGATGAAGCTGAAGAAGAAGTAGAACAAGAAATGCCATTTGACGCTAACTTAGCCGAATATTTGGATGATTATGTTTTAGGCTCTATATCCAAAAAACTAATAAACGATGTAGAAAACGACAAAGAATCTCGTAAAGAGTGGATGAAGACTTACACAGATGGTCTTAAGTATCTTGGCATGAGATTTGATGAACAAAGAAGCCAACCTTTTGAAGGTTCTAGTGGAGTTATTCACCCTATCTTGGCTGAATCTGTAACTCAGTTTCAAGCACAAGCTTACAAAGAACTCTTGCCTGCACAAGGACCCGTAAAAACACAGATAGTTGGACAAAGAGATGCCAACACAGAAATGCAAGCAGAAAGAGTTGCTGAGTTTATGAACTATTACATCATGAACGAAATGCCTGAATATGATCCTGAGTTGGATCAATTGTTATTTTATCTACCATTATCAGGTAGTGCATTCAAAAAAGTTTATTACGATGCTTCCATAAGAAGACCAGTATCAAAGTTTGTACCTTCTGAAGATTTATTAGTCCCATATGAAGCAACTGATTTATTAAGTGCAGAACGAGTCACGCACATTGTTTCTATGAGCAACAATGAAGTAAGAAAATTACAGCTTTCAGGTTTTTATGCAGACATAGAATTAACAGGCAGTGAAGTTGAAACACGAGATACGGTCACAGAAGAGATAGACAAAATACAAGGTGTTGAGCCTGAGTATAACAACGATGAACAAAGACGATTGTATGAAATACATACAGTTGCAGAAATAGAAGGCTTTGAAGACATAGACGAAAATGGTGAGCCAACAGGATTAAAATTACCTTACATTATTACCATTGATGAGTCTTCACAAAAAGTTTTATCTGTGAGAAGAAACTACGAGCCAAATGACCCAGTAAAAAATAAAATTAATTACTTTGTACAATACAAGTTCTTACCGGGCTTAGGATTTTATGGTTTAGGTCTATCACACATGATTGGTGGTTTATCTAAAGCCACAACATCTATTTTAAGACAACTTATAGACGCAGGCACATTATCTAATTTACCCGCAGGTTTTAAAGCTAGAGGCATAAGAATTAGAGATGAAGCATCTCCATTACAACCGGGTGAGTTTAGAGATATAGACGCACCGGGTGGTGCTTTGCGTGATGCATTGATGCCATTGCCTTACAAAGAACCAAGCAATGTATTGTTTAGCTTACTTGGATTATTAGTAGACAGTGGTAAAAGATTTGCATCTATAGCCGATATGAATATTGGTGATAGTAATGCGGCTATGCCTGTAGGTACAACTGTAGCTTTATTAGAAAAAGGTACAAAAGTCATGAGTGCTATTCACAAAAGATTGCACTACTCACAAAGAACAGAGTTTAAAATATTAGCTAGAGTTTTTGGTGAATTCTTGCCACCTGTTTACCCATATGAAACAGGTAGTGGTACAAAAGAAGTTAAGCTTGAAGACTTTAGTAAGAAGGTAGATGTCATACCTGTTTCTGATCCAAACATATTCTCCATGAGTCAAAGAGTGGTAATGGCACAAGAACTATTAACCATGGTTCAATCTAATCCTGAAATACATGGACCACAGGGTATATATGAGGCTTATTACAGAATGTATTCTGCACTGGGTGTAGACAACATTGAAGCTTTACTATTGCCACCACAAGACATGACACCAAAACCTGTAGATGCAGGTATAGAAAACAGTGGTTTATTACAAGGTGTTCCTGCTAATGCTTTTGCAGAACAAAATCATGAAGCACACATAGAAGCACATAAGAGTTTGTTTTTAACACAAAGCGTGCAAATGAACCCACAGTTGCAATCTATAATTATTGCTCATGTCATGCAACATTTACAATTCTTGGCTAATCAAATAGCAGAACAACAAATGCCACCTGAAGCACAACAACAAATAGAACAAATGATGCAACAGGCACAAACACTTGATCCACAATCACAAATGATGGTGCAACAACAAGTGCAAGGCATTATAGAAAGCATGAGTTCTCCAATCTTGGCACAACTTTCAAGTGAGTTCTTGGCTTCAATTCAACCACCACCACAGCAAGACCCATTGGTCGCTATTAGACAACAAGAACTTGGCTTGCGTGATAAAGAGATAGAGTTGAAAAACCAACAGTTCGCCTCTAAAGAGCAACAAGATGCCATGGAAACATCTGCTGAACTGCAATTACAACAACAAAAAGCAGATCAACAGGCAATGAATGCATCAGAAAAAAATGACATTGCAAAAGAAAGACTTAGACAACAGGCTGAGTTAAAATTAATCGACTTACAAGCGAGGATGAATAAATGACAAGTTCAATCAACAAAAAAATTCAGGAGCAGATAAAAGAAAAGAAAATGCTTCAAAAGGCTAAAGAGCAAAATGCAGAAGCTATGTTAAAAAGCATTGAGGTTATGGAACCTGAAGTAGAGGTGGTTGTAGAAGAAGCACCTAAGCCAAAAGCTAAAAAAGCTCCTGCGAAGAAAAAAACAGTTGCGAAGAAAAAAACAGTTGCAAAGAAAAAGCCTGCTACTAAAAAGTAAACAGGTATAATTAATTTATTAACAGGAGTAAACAATGAAAGCAAAAACTAGCCTAAAAATAAAAGGTCAAGGAAGCATTCCATTGTCTCAGCCAAAAAAGGTCAAGGTTGAACCATTCAAACCGGGCAGTGGTAAAGGCAAAAGCAGAGGAAAAGGAGCTGCTTTAAGAGGCAATAATTTTAGTGGAGTGTATTAATCTATGGACAAGTATGATTTTATTCATGCTCTGAGAAAAGATTTAAAAAGTAGAGAGGAGCAAGTTCACGATATTGTCCTGTCAGGTGGGGTTAAAGACATGGAAAATTATCAATTTTTAATGGGAGAAATCTCAGCAATATCCTATATTCATGATAAGATAAAAGAACACTTACATGACGAAGGAGATATTGTCGATGACTAAAGAAGTTAAAGTAGAGAAAGAAGAGGATACAATAAGTTTAGATGAGGCTTTTGTAAAAGAAGATGACAGGGTTTTAGACCCATCATTGATTGACAAAAGTGTTGTCGAAAGAATGCCTCAACCAACTGGTTGGCGTATTTTGGTTTTACCTTACAGAGGTAAAGGTGTTACCGAAGGTGGCATATTACTGACAAAGGAAACCATAGAAAAGGAAACCTTAGCGACTGTAGTTGCTTATGTAGTAGCCATGGGTCCTGAATGTTACCAAGATGAAAGAAGGTTTAGAGATAAAACTCCTTGGTGCGAAAAGGGTCAGTGGGTGCTTATAGGTAGATATGCAGGCTCTAGGTTTAAATTGGCGGATGATAGCGAAGTCAGAATTATTAATGATGATGAAGTCATTGCTACCATTCTTAACCCTGATGACATCGTTTCAGCATAGGAGATCATATGATTGAAGAAACAAACGAAGAACTTCAGGTTCAACTTGACGATCAACAGGAAGCTACAGAATCTGTAGAAATTCCTGAAGAGACTCAAGAGGCATCAACCGACTCAGGCGGAGATGATGAACTTGATAAATACACCCGTGGTGTAAGCAAAAGAATAAACAAGTTAAACGAAAGAATTCGTTTGGCTGAAGAAAGAGCTTCACAAGCGGAAAACAAATATTATTCACTAGCCAGTGAATACAACACAGTGAAAACCAAAGCATCAGCCTTGGATAAAAGCTACACCGATGAATATGAAAATCGTGTGAAGTCCCAAAGGCAACAAGCAGAAGACTTGTACAAAAAAGCAAGAGAAACTAATGATGCCGAGCTTGAGCTAAAAAGCGTTGAATTATTGAACAAAGTGTCCCTTGAAGAAGAAAGGGTCAGATTGGCAAAAATGCAACAAGAACAACACAGCTTTCAAGCGGAACAACCTGTGCAACAACCAACACAACAAAGTGTTCCAAACAATCAAACTTCAGTGTATGATAAACCTAAGCCTGACTCTAAAGCGTTAGCTTGGGCAGAGAAGAACACATGGTTCCAAAAAGACAGAGTAAAAACTTACACTGCCATGGGAATACATGAGGACCTCGAAGCTGAAGGTTACGATGGCTCTAGTGAAGAGTATTACGAAGAGTTAGACAACAGATTAAAGAAGGTTTACCCTGATATGGTTGAACCTAACGACAGCAAGGAAGCGAACTCATCTGTGCAGAGAGTAGCTTCAGCTTCTACTGGAAGCCGTCAAAAAGCACAAGGGAAGAGAAGCGGAATTAGGATTAATTCTAACCATGCTTCTGTTAAAAGCAACTTAAAGCCTTATGGCATGAGTAACGAAGAGTGGCTCAAGCGTGTAGGCAAAGAGATGATGAAAATAGAAGGAGCAAAATAATGGATTTAGATGCGATTGATAATGTAACCCGTACATCTCGTGACGAAGAGCAACACGATAAAAATGCTAGAAGAAAGCCTTGGCAACCTGCAAGGATGTTAGAGACTCCACCTGCACCCGATGGTTATCAATACCGTTGGATAAGGGCAGAGTATGTAGGAGTAGAGGACAGGAACAATGTTTCTGCCCGAATGAGAGAAGGATGGGAGTTTGTCCGACAAGACGAAATGCCTGATTTCCCTTTACCTACAATCGAACATGGAAGACATGCAGGTGTCATAAGCGTAGGTGGTTTGATATTGGCTAAAATACCAACAGAAACTGTCAAAGAACGGAACGAGCATTACAAGAACAGAAATGTTCAACAGAACCAAGCTCTTGATAATACAATGTTCAGTGAAGTTCAAGGCAATAACAAGTATGTGAAGTATTCTTCCGATAGAAAATCGAATGTATCATTTGGAAAAAAAAGGTAGGTAACTAACATGGCGAATAAAGACGCTTCATTTGGTCTGAAACCTGTAAGAATGATGGGTGGCTCACCCTATTCAGGCGGACAAAGCCGTTATAGAATTGCTGCAAACTACGGAACTTCAATCTTTCAAGGCGACATCGTGAAACAAGTCACAGGTGGAACCGTTGAAAGAGCTGCTGCTAGCAGTAGCGTTCCTGTTGTAGGAGTTTTTAATGGCTGTATGTACACAGACCCAACAACATCCGAGCAGATATTTAGCAACTACTATCCTGCAAGCACTAATGCTTCAGATATAATTGCATTTATCGTAGACGACCCTGAAACAGTATTTGAAGTTCAGGCAGACGACACTTTCCCAGTGGCTGATCTGTTTGGTAACTTTGATATTGTTGACACTAACTCAGGAAGCACCTATACAGGTATTTCAGGAGTAGAACTAGATGTCACAACAGGTGCGACAACAACAACTCTTCCTTTGAAGGCTATTGACATTTCTCAAGACCCTGACAACGAAGATGTAGGTAGTGCTAATACTAATGTATTATGCGTAATTCAAAATCATATCTGTGGCGTAAAATCCGCAGGTCTAGCATAAGGTAGGTGACAAATGGCTATAAGTAGATCGCAACTTGCGAAAGAACTAGAACCGGGTCTAAATGCTTTATTTGGGCTAGAATATGACGAATACAACAACGAGTATGAAGAACTGTATTCTGTAGAAGACTCTGAAAGAGCCTTTGAAGAAGAAGTATTGGTTGTTGGATTCGGTGCTGCTCCTGTCAAGGAAGAGGGTGCAGGCGTTAACTTTGATAATGCTTCAGAAGGCTATACTGCAAGATATACACACGAAACTGTGGCTCTTGCTTTTGCATTAACTGAAGAAGCAATCGAAGATAACTTGTATGACCAATTAGGCAGAAGGTATACAAAAGCCTTAGCTCGATCCATGCAACACACTAAAGAAGTAAAAGGTGCAAATGTATTAAACAATGCGTTCGATACTGATTACACTATTGGTGATGGTCAAACATTGATTTCTACTGCTCATCCGCTTGCGGGTGGTGGTACTGCTGCTAACAGAGCAACAACAATGGCTGACTTGAACGAAACTTCTTTAGAAGACAACATAATTGACATTTCAACTTTTGTTGATGACAGAAATCTTACTATTGCAGTAAGACCTGACAAGTTAATTGTTCCACCTCAACTCACATTTGTAGCTGATAGGCTATTAAATACTCCGGGTAGAGTAGGAACTTCTGACAATGACATCAACTCAATTAGAAATCAGTCTTCTGTACCTAACGGTTTCTCAGTAAACCATTATCTAAACGATCCTGATGCATATTTCATTATGACATCTGTGAACGCTGATGGTGAAGGTTTAAAAATGTTCCAAAGAACTGGAATGGAAACCACAATGGAACCTGAATTTTCAACAGGTAACATCAGATACAGAGCTAGAGAAAGATACTCATTCGGTGTCTCTAACTGGCGTGGTGTTTTCGGATCACAAGGAGCTTAAGTTTCTTCAGAACCGTAAAGGGAGCTTCGGCTCCCTTTTTTTGTGCTAAAATTTTGTTATGAGATATTACCTAGAACTATTAATCAAAGCCAAAGGCATGTTAGAAACTGTTGGTCATGTATTTTTACAAGACTCAATCAAAAACGATCAGAACAAAGAAATATACGGTCACATCTACGAAGCCTTCAAACACCTAGAAGAAGCCATAAAAAAACTAACTAAGTAAATCTTGAGACCTTGGTTGATAAAGAGTATAGTTATCTAAACCGAGGTAACTCGTTGCCCCAACTGATTCGGCAGACTTACTCCAAGATGGTGCAACATATTTAGTTAGGAGCAAATAATGGCTAAATCAACTTTTTCAGGTCCAGTCAAATCATTGGCAGGATTTATTTCAGCAGGGGTTAATAACTCTGTTTCTTTAACCGCAGATACTACATTAACAGTAGATGCACATGCAGGAAAAATCTTGTTGTGTAACGATGCAGACGGTAAATTTACTTTGCCTTCTATCTCAGCAACAACTCCAAGTGATCCTACAGACCCAAACCAAGCTAACAACATTGGTGCTTCATTCTTTTTCTATATTGAAACACTGGCTTCTGATCTTGACATCAAAACTGATGGCACAGATAAGTTTAAAGGTGCAGTAATTATAGCTATTGATGACAGCACAAAGAAAGCTTTCGTTCCAGCGGCGACTAATGATGTCATGACTTTAAATGGTACAACCAAAGGTGGTATTGTTGGAAGTGTTGTACAAGTAACAGCTATTGATTCAGCTACTTATCTTGTTCACAATTCATTGTTAATAGGATCAGGAACTATAGTAACACCATTTGCTGACGCTTAATTTTAGGAGCTAATTATGGCAGATGCAGTAACTTCAACAACTATAGTAGATAGTGATAGGCTCGCTGTAATCCAACTCACTAACACATCAGACGGTACAGGCGAAACAGCAGTTACCAAAATCGATGTAAGTGGCTTGAATACAAGTAGCAATGGGCAGGTTTGTACAGGCGTACGTCTTGCAAAAATTTGTTATTCGACCTTTGGGATGAGTGTAAAACTCTTATGGGATGCAACAACCGACACTATTTGTTGGGACTTAAATGCAAACTATGCAGATTCAGAAGATTTTACTGAGTTTGGCGGTCTAGCAAATACATCGGGCAGTGGTAAAACAGGTGATATAAACCTGACTACCGCAGGTGCAAGCAGTGGTGACTCCTACGTTATCGTGCTTACGCTGATCAAAAACTATGGTAGTTAATATTTAAAGTAGCAATGCTTCGGCATTGCTACGCTTTTGGATATGGCTGAAAAAAAGAAAAAAAAAGCTAAAAGCATACCCAAAACCACAAAAGGTAAGGGAGCTAATTATCGCCCTACTAAAAAGGGTGCAGGCATGACGAAAAAGGGTGTTAAGGCTTACAGAAAAGCTAACCCCGGTTCTAAATTAAAAACAGCCGTAACTGGTAAAGTTAAAAAAGGAAGCAAAGCGGCAAAAAGGCGTAAGTCTTATTGTGCTAGATCGCTTGGACAACTTAAACGCAGTTCGGCAAAAACTAGGAATGATCCTAACTCAAGAATACGCCAAGCAAGGCGAAGGTGGAAATGTTAAATGGCAGTACCTGACAATGTAAAAAATCCAAGTCTTTATAGTAAAGCTAAGTCTAAAGCAAAGGCTAAGTTTGATGTTTATCCATCAGCTTATGCAAATGCTTGGATGGTTAAAGAATACAAAAGAATGGGCGGTCAATATAAAGCTAAAGGTGGAATTATGGAAAAAAGTCTAAAACCAATACCCAAAGGCAACAAGGGGTTACCTAAGTTACCTAAACAAGTACGCAACGAGATGGGCTTTATGGCAAATGGTGGCACAGTTAAAAAGGGTGCAGGCGTTAAAAGTTTTATAGCTCGTGGTTGTGGTGCGGTTATGAATGATCGCAGAAAGAAAACCAAGATGCGTGGCTAATGACTAAGCGATCAGGCGGACTCAAGAAATGGTTCAAGGATGAGTGGGTAGACATTGGATCACCAAAAAAAGGTGGTGGGTTTAAGAAGTGCGGAAGAAAATCTGCAAAAGGATCAAAAAGAAAATATCCTAAATGTGTACCTAAATCAAAAGCACGGTCAATGACCAAATCACAAATCAAATCAGCAGTCACAAGAAAAAGATCAAAGAAACAAGGTGTTGGTGGCAAACCAACCAATGTAAAAACTTTTGCCAAAAGAAAAAAGTGATAGAATAAGTATTTTAATTAGGAGCAATAATGCACAAGAAAACTAAAGGATATGCTAGCGGTGGTATGGTCAAATCCAAAGGCATGAAAAAAGGTGGCATGATGAAATCAAAGGGCATGAAAAAAGGCGGTGCGATGAAATCTAAAGGCTACAAAAAAGGCGGAAAAATAAGCACAAAAGGTTACAAGAAGGGCGGAAAAGTAAGTAAGTAGTGTCTTATTTATACAGTAATATCCCACACTTTAAGTGTTGGGTGAGAAGAGAGTACACACATAACCATGAGCAATATCATGGTGAGTTTTTGCACGCTATGGCTATAGGCGTTACTACTATGCCAAATCGTTGCTTAGGATTTCATTTAATCTTCACTGGCATAGAAGCAGACGGTGAGCCTGAAGATACAGCACACGGTGGAGCTATGTGGGCAAGAATGCCAATAACCGCCTTGGTTGCAGACACACCATTTGAAGAATGGGCAGAACCTATGGCAGTGCATGATGCACAACCATGGGATTGTTCATCACATCATAATTCTGTTTATGTTATAGATAGAGCAACACCCTGCCCTTGGCTTGCAAAGATAGATGGTAAGATGTTTCCTGCAAAGTATTATTTCACTGTAGATTATGCAGAAAGCGAAATAGCTGATGATCCTGCACAACACAAAAGCAGTCATGTATTAGAGTTATTAGACGCAGGTGAGTGGACTGGAAATATTGTAGCGTTGCCCAATAATAGGGTAAGGGTTACACACCCTGCTTGGTTTGAAACAGGCAGTGATGCACCTGATTTTAAACCTTCTGCACATATACATTACTCTAAATCTGATTTAGACTATACATTGGATGTAAATCGAGTTTTCGATAATTTATACAACGAGGATTAGGCGTGGCAACTTCAGGAAGTAAAAACTTTGAGCTAGATGTAGCTGAATACATAGAAGAAGCATTTGAAAGATGCGGTCTTGAGCTACGCACAGCATACGATTTAAAAACTGCAAAACGCAGTTTAAATTTATTGTTGGCTGAATGGGCTAACCGTGGGTTGAATCAATGGACTATTTCACAAACATCGATTGCTTTAACACAGGGAACAACATCTTATGATTTAGATGCAACAAACCCATCGGCTGTTATTGATGTGTTGGATGCTTTTATAAGAAGAACAACCAATGGTACGCCAAGTGATTTGCAAATGAATCAAATCTCAAGAAGTGAATATGCCGCTGTTCCTGATAAAACTGCACAAGGCAGACCGTCTCAATATTTTGTAGACAAACAAATAACGCCAAAAATTTATTTATACAATGCCCCTGAAAACTCAACAGATGTTTTGTATGTAAATAGGATTATGCGTATGGATGATGTTGATGCATCAACAAATACAGTACAAATGCCTTTTAGGTTCTATCCTTGCCTAAGTGCAGGATTGGCTTACTATTTATCCTTAAAAAAAGCTCCTGAAAGAACGGGCATGTTAAAACAACTTTATGAAGAAGAGTTTGAAAGAGCTTTAAGCCAAGATGAAGATAGGGCATCATTTAGAGCAACCCCTGATACTAGGGCATACGATTACGCATAATGGCATTCGCATCGGAAAAGAATGCGTATGGTATCTGTGATAGATGTGGTTTTAGGTATGGCTTGCGTGAGCTTAGAAAAGAATGGAATGGTTATAGAACCTGTCCTGAATGTTATGAGCCAAAACATCCACAGTTAGAAACAAGAAGAAATTTAGCTGACCCTGAAGCCTTAAACAATCCAAGAGTTGATACTAGCGTAGTACCAAGCAATTTTACGGTTTATACAAATTGGGATTTGGGTATAATAGGAACAGCACTTACAGTTCCTGATGCACTAGAGTCTGCATTGGGTACGGTTACGGTAACAAACACATGAGTTTTACATTAGCAACATTAAAAACAGCCGTTCAAGATTATCTTGAGACTGACGAAACAACTTTCGTAAATCAACTTGATACATTTATTACACAGGCTGAAGAAAGAATATTCAAAGTAGTTCAACTACCCGATCAAAGAAAAAATGTTCAAGGAAACCTTTCTGCAAGTAACAGGTTCTTAGCAACACCAACTGACTGGCTAGGTAGTTTTTCTTTGGCTGTTATTGATAGCAATGAATATACCTATTTAGATTTTAAGCATAATTCTTTTATTAAAGAGTATTCTTCAAATGCAACAACCACAGGAAAGCCAAAGTATTATTCTATTTTTGATCAATCAAGCTTTGAAGTATCTCCTGTGCCTGATCAAGGGTATACCGTTGAATTGCATTATTTGGCACGACCTGCATCATTAACAGCAGGTGCGTCTGATGGTACCACTTATTTATCAACAGAAGCTCCTGATACGCTTCTATACGGTTGTTTGGTCGAGGGTGCTATATTTTTAAAATTGCCCCAAGCAGAAATAGGCATATTAGAATCTAAATTCAAAGAAGCCTTGGCTAGACTTAAGAACCTAGGTGAAGGCAGAGATACAAGGGATGAAATGAGGTATGATTCGCTAAGAATTAATGTAACTTAATTTTCTTTTTGAGAGGAGAAAAATGAAGAGAATAAAAAAACTTGAGGGCAAGACTGTAGCCATTGTTGGCTTGGGTCGAAGTTGGTTTGACTATAATTTAGCTGCATCTCATGGCGATCACTTTGACGAGGTGTGGGGCATTAATGCTGTAGGCTCTGTTATATATCACGATAGAACTTTTATGATGGACCCACCATCTAGGTTTTTAGACACAGATGATGCAGGGGGTCAAACCACTGGCATGAAAAGAATGCTTACCACGGGTGATAAGCCGATATATACATGCGAATTAGATGAAAGAGCTAAAAATTTAGTTTTATATCCAATTAATGAAATTGTGGCTGATCTTAATTGTTGTTACCTTAACAACACTGTTGCTTATGCAATAGCTTTCGCCTTATGGAACAAGGTTGGAACTTTAAAAATTTATGGCGTTGATTTTACTTATAAAGGCAACTTACATTTTGCTGAATCGGGCAGAGCTTGCGTAGAATTTTGGTTATCAAAATGCATGCACGCAGACATGCAGGTTGGTGTAGCAGGATCATCAACATTATTAGATACAAATGTAGAAACTCGTGAAAAGCTTTATGGTTATCACAGATTAAAAGACCCATTGGTGCCTTTGTTGGATGGCAAGAAGATGATTGTAAAAAAAATGAGTGAGTTAGCAGTAAACAGAATGCCAGTTGAGCCACAATTGATTGGTAGGCATGATGATAAAACAAATCCTGTAGAGCCAAAGGAGTGGTAAATGATTGAAGATACAACTTTAACTAATTTAGGAATGATTGAAGTACACACCACCACAGAAGGTGGGCATCCTGTAGATTTTTGGGCTAAAAGATGCATCGAAAGAATTATTGCTGTCAGCGATGAAGCACCTGATGATGTAAAAAAACAGGTTCGGGAGTTCAAAGATAATATTGAAAAAGTAATAGAACTGTATATGCAAAATGCTATAAAAAGTGATAGGATTACCATTAATAACAAATTAGAAAAAGCAGGATTCAAAGACTCTGCTGATTTAATTAGGAAACTATAATTATGGCAATTACATCAACACTTACAACAAGTTTTAAAAAAGAGTTACTTGAAGGCAAGCACAATTTCTTGGCTTCGGGTGGAAATTCTTTTAAATTAGCTTTGTACACAAGTTCAGCTACTTTGGGTGCTACCACAACTGCTTTTACTACAACAGGTCAAGCAAGTGGAACAAACTATACTTCAGGCGGAGCAGCTCTAACAAATATTAATCCAACAAGTTCAGGAACCACTGCGTTTACTGACTTTGCTGATTTAACTTTTGGTACAGCTACTGTTACTGCTAGAGGATGCATGATCTACAATGATACTGCTTCAGGCGACCCATCCGTAGCAACCATTGACTTTGGTGGAGACAAAACCTCTACAGCAGGAGACTTTACAATTGTATTTCCTGCGGCAGCTTCAGGTACAGCTATTATCAGAATCGCTTAGTAGCAATGAAACATGCCATACGCAAAGTTTCAGTTTAAAGCAGGAATAGATAGAGAAGGAACCGACTACACAAATGCAGGTGGTTGGTTCGATTCTTCTCTTGTTCGTTTCAGAAAAGGTTTTGCTGAAAAAATAGGCGGTTGGGCAAAAAATACTACCACATCTTTTTTAGGCACATGTAGAAATTTATTTGCGTGGATTTCTTTGGCAGGCACTAAATACTTATTTCTAGGAACTAATTTAAAGGCTTATGTACAGGAAGGTTCGGGCTTTTATGATATAACCCCTATACGACTTACAACAAGTGCAGGGGATGTAACATTTTCTGCTACCAATGGTGATGCTACTATCACTGTAAGTGATACAGCACACGGTGCGGCACAAAACGACTTTGTAACTTTTTCAGGATCAGCCAGTCTTGGTGGCAACATTACTGCTACTGTACTCAATCAAGAATATCAGATTGCAACCATTGTTAATGCTAATTCATATTTGATAGAAGCCAAAGATACAAATGGCGATGCTGTATTAGCAAATGCTAGTGACACGGGCAATGGAGGCAGTAGCGTAGTAGGTGCTTACCAACTTAATACTGGGCTTGATAATTTTGTAGCATCAACTGGTTGGGGTATTGATGGTTGGGGTTCGTCTGCATTTGGTTCTGCAACCTCTTTGGGTTTTACAAACCAGTTGCGACTATGGGCTTCAGATAATTTTGGTGAAGACCTAATATTGCATCCAAGAGGCGGAGGCATTTTTTACTGGGATCAATCAGGTGGCACATCCACAAGAGCCGTCAATATAACATCTTTATCAGGAGCAAACTTAGCTCCCACCGTAGGCTTACAAAGCATTGTTTCTGAAACAGACAGACATGTTTTTGTTTTGGGTGCCGATCCAATTAATGACGCAGGAACAGCTAGAACGGGAACTATTGATCCTATGCTTGTGGCTTTTTCAGATCAAGAAAGCATTACTGAGTGGGAGCCACAAACAACAAACACAGCAGGATCGGTTAGACTTTCAGTTGGTAGTGAGATCATTGGTGGCATAAGATCAAGGCAAGAAACCCTTGTATGGACTGACTCAGCTTTATATTCAATACAGTTCGTAGGACCACCATTAACATTTGCTGTTAATTTAATAAATCAAGGCGTGGGAATGGTTGGACCTAACGCATGCATTAATGCACCCAATGGTGTTTACTGGATGACTGAAGATGGTTTTTATCGTTACAACGGTAGCGTGCAAAGTTTGGAATGTACTGTGCTGAATTATGTGCAAGAAAATTTAAACTTATCACAACTGTTTAAATGTTTTGCATTGGTTAATAAACAATACAACGAAGTTTGGTGGTTTTATCCATCAACTCAAGATAATACAGGCGAGATATCACGCTACGTTATATATAACTATTTAGAAAATACATGGAGCATAGGTGAGTTAGTTAGAACTGCTTGGCTTGATGAAGATGTATTTGTTGCACCACTGGCTACTGAAAATGGTTATTTATATAACCAAGAAACAGGAGAAGATGCAGACGGCTCTCCAATGGATAATGTCTTTATTGAAAGCTCTGACTTTGATTTACAAGAAGGCAACGACTTTGCTTTTATTAGCAAAATTATTCCTGATCTTAAGTTTTATGGGACCAATACATCCAGTGGCGGACCTTTAATTAATATGCAAATAAAAACAAGAAACTTCCCTGCTGAAAGTCTATCAACCAAAGTAACTAAAGATGTTTCTAATAATACCAACGAGTTAAATGTACGAACTAGAGCAAGACAGGCTGTGTTAAGACTGCAAAGCGATGATGATGCAGACGCAGGAAACAGACTAGGAGTGCAATGGAGACTAGGATATACTAGAATGTATATACAGCCTGATGGTAGAAGATAATGGCAAAGCTATTACCGACAAGGTTACCGCAGGCTTTAGACGAAGTAACACCTGATGTTTTTAATAGATTAGTCAGGATACTTGAGTTAAACTTAGGACAGTTCGACCCTAATCGAACCCCGCAGTTCAACCAATCCGAATTAGGTGAACTGAACTTTATAGCAGGTGATATAGTGTTTAATACGACACTAGAGATTCACCAAGCGTATGACGGGAATGCTTTTCGTGATTTATATAGTCACCAAACATATTTGAGTGGCGTGAGTGGAACAGGGGCAGTAGGCTCCGTAACAGTTACAACGAGTTAATATGGCAGAATTAAATTTAACAGACAGAGTTCAAAACCTTTTAACAGACATGGAAAGACCTGACTCTCTTCCCTTGTTTCAGGCAAGTATGAACTTCAATCAGGGAAGACCATCCTTTAATGCTAGCAGTCCTTTGATGGATATGATGCCAAGCAGAGACACTATAGGTTCAGGCGTTATGTCTGACAACGACATGGTAAGAATTAACAAAGCTCTTTTAAGTGGTGTACAAGACCCAATGATGGCAAATGTAGACACAAGTGTGATGCAACCATTGGTTGATCTTGGTTTTGAACAACAAGTTAGAGCCATAATGACATATCCGCAGAACTCACCTGAGTCGATGCAAGCTCAACAAGAAATACTTAACGAAATGGGTACAGGCATGGATGTAGACGCATTTGTGCAAACTGTAAAAGAAGTCGCACCCAAAGAAATTCAAGAAGAAATTTTACAAGACAGAATGATGCCAGTTAGCGGTGAAGTTGATGAAGGTATTACCCAGTTATTAAAATTTAACGCACAACAACAAGCAGAAGAATCAGGCAATCCATTATTAAAACTTGGTGCCGAATCAGGAAGAATGGATGACACTACCTTGGGTCATCTTGCAGAAGGTGAGGTTGTAATACCTGCCCCTGTGTTAGAGGCAAATCCACAAGCATCTGATATGTTAGAAGAAACCATGATGCAAATGGGCATAGACCCAAAAAGCAGAGTAGTAGATTCAACAGGTCAGCTAGGTGGCATTGCATCAATTAATCCTCAAACTGGATTACAAGAGTTTGGTTGGCTGTCTAAAACTTGGAAAAAGGTAAAAGACAAAGTTATCAAGCCAGTGGCTAAGGTAGCTAAGTTTGTACCCGGTCCTTGGCAAGCACCAGCAGCTTTAATAGATACTGCAAGCACTGTATATGATGTAGCTAAAGGCAGAGCCAATCCCTTGGCTTTATTGTCTGTTGCAGGACCTTTAAGAACAGGTCCCTCAATTGGAGATAGTTTTGGTGCTATTAAAGAAGCAGGCAAAGGTAGCTTTTTGAGTGGCTTAGGCGAATCTTTTAAAGCTATACCGGGTGCTATTGGCAGTGGAATTAAAAATTTAGTTACAAGCCCAATAGATACAGTAAGTGGTTTGTTTAAACCACAAGAAGGTTTAGAGGGCGGTAGATTCGGCTCAGGCATTACAGGTTTGTTTGGTATGGGCGGTGAACAAACCCTACCTGAAGATATACAAGCATTTGACAACTATGAAACTGGCGAGGTTGAATATGTAAACACTAAAACTGGAAAAACATTGTCAGCCGAAGAAGTAAAAGCATTGCAACAAGGCGGTAGTTTTATTGGAGGAACTAAAACCCCTTCTTTCATAAAGGGCATAGAAGACACTTTAAAAGGACAAACAGACCCTTCTAGTAGCAGTCTTTTTGCTAAAGACGATCAAGGCGGTCTTGGCATGATGGGTAAATTAGGTATTGCAGGACTTGCTGGCTTAATTGGTAAGTTGGCTTATGAAGAAGCCAAAGATCAAAAAGGTGTCCCCTTAACTCCACTTACACAAATGGACCCACTGGGTAGATATAACATAGAAGCAGAAATAGCTCGTAGAACAGGAGCAGAAATGCCATCTCGTGTAGAGTTTGGTCTAAACCCTGAAGGCATGCCTGCACTAAGCGGTGGTAAGCCAAGAAACGCAAGATACGGTGGCATTATGGCTTTTGCTGATGGTGGTGTCGTAGCTATGGCAGAGGGCGGTGACATGGATGTTGCTATCAATGTAGAAGAGTTTCCTGTCAGAGATGGACAAATCAATGGAGCAGGCACTGAGACATCAGACGACATTCCTGCAATGCTTTCAGACGGTGAGTTTGTAATGACTGCCAAGGCTGTAAGAGGAGCAGGTTCTTTTGATGTCAACAATAACAATGGCATACTAACGCTAACTCCAAACGGAGAGCCAACAAGAGAGTCAGGCACTAGAGTTATGTATAAACTAATGGAACATTTTGGGAACATGGCATAATGGCAGAACCAATCGCAACAGATATTCAACAACAGTTTAGAACCCTAGACCCTACTACAAGAGAATTATTCTTTGGATCAGGTATACCGGGTACTTCTAGCTACTCACCGGGCTTTATGCAACAAGCATTTAGAGCTTCGGAGAGAACATTTTATGACGAGCAAGGCAACCCAGTTGTCGTGCCACAAAAGATTGCAGGACTTTCTCCTGAACAATTAAAAGCCATTGGCTTATCAAGAGAAAAGATTGGCGTTCAAGACCCTTACTTGTTTGGAACAGACACACAAAAAGGTGCAGAACAATATTTTGGTCAAGGTCTTGAAAGTTTGTTTGGAAGACAAGAAGTTGATGCAGAGGGAGTTGCAACAGGTCGAAGGCTCGGAGGTTTAGACGAATCAGAACAATTGTTAAGGGAATATGCAGACATTGGCTATGATCCAACAAAAATGATTGGACCTGAAGGCGAAGAAAGAACTTACATTTCAAAATTTTATGACCCCTATCAAGAAGAGGTTATTGACCAAACAAGAAAAGATATACTTGAAAGGGGAGCCATGGCTGACATATCAGCTAGAGCTTCTGACATCGCTAGAGGCGGTGAATCAGCCTTTGGCTCAAGAGCTAGATTGGGTGCAAAAGAACGCACTGAGGCTCTCGGTAGAGGCTTGGGAGAGGCTTTGGGTGGGCTTAGAAGCCGAGGCTATCAACAGGCTCAACAAGTGGCTTTGGGCGAAACTCAAAGGCAACAACAAAATCTTGCAAATTTATCATCAGGCATTGGAAGCCTTGCACAGGCTAGGTCAGCAGGACAAATAGGTCTTGGCGGACAATTAATGGGTCTTGGCACACAAGCACAACAAGCCGCTCAAGCTGACATACAAAGACAGTTAGGTTTGGGTCAAATGACACAGACACAACAACAAAGACAATTAGACGCATCAAGACAAAATGCATTAATGCAACAACAAGCCCCAATGCAACAAATGCAATCATTGTTACCGTTTGTACAAAGTGTCCCTGCGGGATTTAGTCAGATTGGTACAACTTATGGAGTTCAACCATCAGCCTTGCAAACAGGCTTAGGAGTTGGATTATCAGCACTTGGTGGTTTAGGTAGCTTTATGAATCCACCACAATATAGAACATACGGATAATGCCAATGAGCAGAACAGGTTTGTCATCGTTAATGGGTTACCAAGAGGGTGGCGATCCATCTTCTCCAACCACAGGAACACCGACTGGTTTAGACGCACTAGCTAGTCTTATGACCCCAAAAACTTTTGATTTTGATGCTAGCGTTGAAAAGTATGAAGATAGGCTTTCGCCATTTATAAACCAACAGCCTCCAGTAACAGGATATGAAGCTGCTTCTCTTGTTGGCTCAAACATACTTGCACAACAGGCAGAAAAATTTCCATCTTTGGGTCGAGGCGTTGGAATGGGCTTTCAAGCGTTAAGTGCCGAAATAAAAAAACGCAGAGAATCTAAAAGAAAAGAAAAACAAGCTGTAGCAATGAAAGCTATCGAAATGGCATCAGAAGACGAGCAATCAGCGAAAAAGTTTTTAAATGACTACTCGTTAAAATTAATTGATTTGGCTAACAAAGAAATACCAAGAGTAACATTGCAATATCAAGACGAATCAGGTGAAAAAATAGAACAAACCTTTTATCACAATGATCCGCAGGTAAGCACAATACTTGCAAATGGTGGTGTAGAAATCAAATCACCACAAAGCGTGACCAACATTGACATGGGTAACGCCAGTGATCTCGATAAAGAAAGAGCAAAAAATATAGCCAAAACAGAACAAACTTGGCAAGTTGAAGCCGATGGAGCAACTGGAGTGAGAGATCAAATTCTGTACGCTAGATCAGTGGCAGAGGAGTTAGGTCCTGATGGTTTTGGACCTGTAGAACAATTCACCGCACCCATAAGAACTGCTTTGGTTGATTTGGGTTTTGGTAATATTATTGATATAAGCAAGCTATCTGATCAACAATTGCTAGGACAGCTTGGTACAAGTTTTGCTATGGCTTTGGTTGGTAAAACCAAGGGTGCTATTTCAAACAGAGAAATGGACATGTTCTTAAGAGCATCACCTACATTGGGTGCAACCTACGAAGGTTTTATGAAAATGTTAACTTACCTAGATAGGATTGCAGAAAGATCAGAAAAATTTAACGAACAGTGGAATCAAAAATCTATAGAGTTAGCAAAAGCAAATGCATCAATTGCTGAGATACAAGGAGCTTTAGCTTCATTCAAATCAGAGTTTAGGGGTGCAAACCCTCTTTTTGACGAACAAGAGTTTGCAGAATTAGAGTCCATCAAAGATGACAAAAACTACAGCGAAGTAAACAAAGGCTATACAAGTGTAACTGCACAACGGGCTGTCAATAACCAACTTAATGACAGAGCTACAAAATTAATTGAAGACATTGAGAATGATGACAGTTTAAGTCCAACGCAAAAAGCAGAAGAAATCCAAAAAATACAAAATATTTTGAGTTCATAATTATGTCTGAAAGTAAATATGATGCACAAATAGAGAGCTTAAGAAATTTAGCCAACAAACAACAAGACCTAGAAACTGAGTATGTAACAAAAAAAACAAGAGCCAACATGTTCTTTGACGATGATGCAAAGATTGATTACTTAGCATCTTTAAGATTTCCTGATGACCCATTAGCATCGTATCGATATCAGTTCAAAGACGGTGAATTGGTTTATAGAAACGATGATGGTACTTTGGAAAAAGAATTTGTTTCACCAACTGATGTCGGTGTTTTTGGAGAGTATGTGCAACCTAATTTAGTTCCTGCCACCACATTTATGGCTGATGTTGTTGGTGGTATAGAGGGGGCAAAAAGAGGATTTCAAAGAGGCTTAACCCAAGCAGTTACATCTCCTGCTAAACATCCATTGGCACAACTTGGTATAGTTTTGGGCAATACCGCAATGGGTGGTTTTGCAGGTAATGTGGTTGTCGGTGGTGTGGCTAGAGGTGGCAGAGAGTTGATGATAGATCAATTTTACAACATGCCTCCTGAAGAATTAGTAGCCGCAGGCAAAGACCTTTTAATTTCAAGTGGCTTTTCAGCCATACCTTTTGGTGTTGGCAAGACAAGGCAAGTATTTAATAAATTTGTTGGTAGAAAAGATGCTTTGCAAAAAATTATGAATTTGCGATTAAATCAAGCTGACACCATAGCCGAAGCAAAAAAACTGGGCATTGATTTAACTCCTGCTGAGGCAGATGTGTTGGCAACTAAAGCTCAAAACATACAATACTTTCTTACAAGACAGCCTGAGTCTGACAAAATATATAATTTTTACAACTCAAGAGCCAGTCAAGTAAGAGAAGCTATTGAAGTTTTTGCATCTGAAATCGGATCAGGTAAAGGCGGTGATATAGGAAGAAGGGTTCAAGAAGCGTCTAAAAAAGCTATAGACGAGCTAGCCAAAAGAAGAAAGGTGCGTGCAGGTAAAATTTACGACACAATTAAAAATTCTGACGAGCCATTTCAAATAAACACAAATGAAATTATAGAAAAAATAAACGCAAAACTTGCTGATCCAAAGCTAGACCCTAATGAAGTAGAGGCTATTACTAAGTTTAAAGATTTATTATTTGATGCAAACGGTGAGGTTATAACTGACCTTATGGCTATACATGGTAGACGAGCAGGATCAATTAATGATCTGATTACCAATACAGGTGGATACGCACAAAAAGTTATTATTAATCTTAAAGATGATATGACTGCTTTGATGGATGAAGCAACTCCATTATACAATCTTGCAAGAAGAGTATATGACCCATCAAGAGGACCATTGCAATTGGTAGAAAAGAGTGCAATTGGCAGAATGTCGAAACTTATAAGAGATGAGCAATCTGCAAAAGCCTTGCAAACATTCTTTAATCCAAATGTTTCTGCTCAATCTTTAAGAAACTCTAAAAGAATATTACAAGCAGTCGACCCTGTGGTTTTTCAAGATGTAAAAAAAGAATTTTTATTACAACAGTTGGATAAAGTTACTAAAGAGGCTTTATTAGAAAAAGGGTTGCCACAATTTAAAAACTATTTCTTGCAAGGCAACACTAAGAAAATGATGGAGGAAATATTGGAGCCTGAAGAGTTTGATAACTTTTACAAGCTTGTGGATATTATGAACAAATCATTTTCAGTCGCCAAATCAGGCTCCCCAACAAAACCGTTAATGATAATGGAAAAAGAACTAGTTGATGAGGCACAGGGGATTGGTTCTAAGTCTTTAGGTCTATTGCTTTCTGCCATAAGGTTACCGGGCAGATTGGTTACAGGTACTTTTGGTGATGATGTTATGAAAAGAATAGCAATGACACAGGCTGATACATACTACCGTGCATTGACTGATGCTTTATTTGATCCTGATGCTGTAAATACTATAAACAAAGCTTATGATTACTTTGCTCCGCTTGAGTTTGGTATTAAGCAAACAGTGACAAGAGGTGGTGCAGAAGCTGTGGAAGGTGTGACTGAGCCACAAGAACAGCCATACGAAGGTCAAGCTTTTGAAAGAGAGGTGGAGAGAAGAGACAACCTTAGCTCACAACTAGACTCAGCACTACAGAGTTTCCAACCATCAAACATCCCACTGGTTCCACCTGCTACTGCTGTTAGACCACAGGATATGTTATCTGAAACGATCTTACCCAATCCAAAAGACCGAGAGTTGGCTGAACGCCTAGCTATGGGTTCTTCAGGGATTGGCTCTCTAACTTAGATTAAAGCTGATCTACATCAAACTGAACATTCATTGTATTCCCATAAAACTTAGAAGTTTGCACTCCTAGATTTATAAAATACTCAGCCATCTTTCTTGGGCATTTATTCTTCGCACTGGCAAGTGCAAACAACTGATCAGACAAATGCTTATCAATGGCTATAGGAGTAATGTCCTGTTCAACTCTTTGTGAGCCTTTTATTTCTTTGACAATATCTTTAGGAAAATGTCCTGCTAACATAATTGTCTCCTAGTTATACAGCTTCCCCCTCTTGCTGTTGCATTACTTTTTTGTGATTGGTCTCCACCATTAAACGGATTTGATCAATCTTCTTTCTTCTTTCTAAAGAACAAATCTCTTGCAATAACTCGTAGGTTGCTAGATCGACTGTCAAGGTTCTGTAGCCCTTGTTGTAGTCACCCATATCAATCTCCTTTATGTACTTAAAACTGAATTGTAACTGATTATAATACATTTGAACACAATATTAACACTTTATTAGCATATAAAAAAACATCAATAAAAGTGTTGAAAAGTGTTGTAATTATCTGACAGTTTGTTATTATTAAAGTATAAATTCATTAATTAACAGGAGAATCTAATGAAAACAGAAAAAAAATATTACATATCTAGTGGTGATCTTACTGCTATGTATACTCTTTGTTTCGGTTATGGGCATGACTCAAAAGGTGATTATATTGTAAACCTTTCTACTGACTCTGAAAAAGCAGTAAGCAAGGCTATGGAGTATGTCGAAAAGGCTAATGACATTTATCCTCTTGAGACATCATATGCTGATGTAAGTCTTAATGAAATTGTTAGAAGAAAGCAAGAGCAAATTGAGGCTGACAACCTAAAAAGAAAGGAAGAAAATATTGCTAATTGGGTTGTAGCTTCTAAAGAGTTAATTTCTCAAGGCAAAAATCCTTTTGATAAAATTTGGGCAAATGGTCATGTGGTAGGTCATTATTTTATTGATGACATGTCTCAAGAAACCATTAACTATTGGGCAAATATTACTGAGTACAAAAGTGAAATTCATGAAGCCATAAGCAACATATGTAAGCCAAGAGCTATTTACATTCCTAAGAATGCCAACAAACATTTTGGTTCTGTTGGTGACAAGGTTACTGTTAAAGCCTTTGTTCTAAGCCAAGATCATTACGAAAATAGTTTTGGTTACAACAATTATTCTGTAAAAATAAAATACATCACAGAAGATGGTGAAAGGTTGGTAACCAATGGTGGTGATGAAACTAAGTTTAATGAGGCTATTTGGGATTCTGTCAATACTTGGGTTGAGTTAGAAGCTACAGTAAAATCTCATAATAAATTTACACCAAAGATAGACTATACAGAAGTTTGTGAAAAAACTGGTCAACTTATTGACAAAGAAAAAGACGGTGACAAGACTTGGAATACCACTTCACTTATTAGACCAAAGCTTATCAAAGTGTTTGGTCAAGAACAGGAGGTAGCGTAATGGAATTTTTAGTAGTATGGAACGAAGAGGCTTATGGCGATGTTGAGCCAAGAACTGTAAACATGCAAGAGTTTGTCGATGATGGTATCGAGGGCGACTGGGGTATAGAAGAAGATGAGGATGGCGAGTTTACTCTTGAGCATCTTGAAAACCTTAAGGTCGGTGACTCACATACAACCTACGGTCCTTGGGGATGGAGTGTAAAATTTACAAGAATAGCAAATGTGCATTATCCGTCTTATCCTAATGTATCGGGATAAAGTGTTCACAAGTGTTGACATTCAATGCTTGTGAGAGTAAATTTAAGTTTGTTCATTTAAACAAGGAGAATCAAAATGGCAAGAACAAGAAAAGAAGAGACTTACGATCAAATGATTGCAAGATATAGAAAAGACCTTGGAGAGGATATTCATGAGACATACACAGGGCGTTGTGTCCTTGGTGATCATGGTGAGTTTACATCTACCTTTGAAGGATTCCTTAATAACCCAATTGGTTGCAACTCTTGTCAAAGAGAAGGCATGATCACTTGGGACAGAGACTTCAATCAAGCATTAGTTTGGGAGGCAATAAAGAAAGTTATTGCAGATAAAAATAAACCTAAAGTAGAGGAGGCAGAAAGTGACACAGTATAAAGATGTTGTAGAAAAGCAAAATCAAAAGCTCAAAGAAGAGAAAGACGCAAACACAATTATAGAGCTTGGTTGGCAAAGAGAAGAAATAGGTAAAGCCAATGTTGTCAGACACAAAAGATATCGAGATAGAGTAGAATATGAATATTCTGATAAACGCAAAAAGCCACACACAGAATGGAGATAAATTATCCATGCGGTTGGTTTGATGCAGAGCAACTACCAAAGGAAGATGATGAGTGATCCAACAAAAGATTTATACGACTACAAGGGTAACTTCTATGACGATGTTACTGGAAAATTATACAAGTGGTCAGAGTTTAGAAAACTATTAAAAGAAAGAAACGAGGGGGAGAAAAAGGATGGTGCCAACAAATAAACCTATAAGCTTTGAGCAAGCTTTGTATGCTTACAAATGTCATTACCAAGACATGTACAACATGAGTAATGTAGAGATGCCCGACATTGTATCTTCATATGTGGATGCAAAAGGCGGTTGGTTTTTAAGAACCCACAACGATGAGAAATTAGCTCATGTATTAAAGTCGGGTTATGTTAAACTAAATTATTAAGAGAGGACCCTAAATGTTATTTAAAAAGAAAGACGATATCTTGTTGAACACTAGCAAGATGACAGCCAATGAAGTGATAGAAACTTACGCTAGGCTTAACCTGTTTCAAAAGGCAGGACTGCTTAGGCTATTGGTTAGAGATGTGATCTTTGAACACAATGATGAGCAGATCAGTGGACTGGAGTTCAATAGCATTGAAGTAGACGGAGCTATTATTACAGCTAAATCAGAAGACTAAAGGCGGTTGGGTATTTTGGCAACCCTTTTCATGGTCATAAACTTCCACAGTTCAGGTATAGGTCTTAGATCGTTATAACCCATAGCAACACTAGGACCGCTACCAAAATCTACATCTTGGGCTTTCTCTAAAAACTCTTTTCTACCTATCCACCCTGCAACCATAACTGAATCGGGTATATCGTGTGGTGTTACAAGAATGGCTACATCAGCCTTGAAGTATTTCTTTTGTTTAAATAATAAATGCCCTGCTTGGGTAAAGGTAGCCTTCACATCAAAGGACACATCGTTGTCCCACATGTCGATGTTCATATCAATGCCACCCTTGTGAATGTCATGGTCTATTTGAAAGATTCTAGCCACAGCTAACTCACCTTTCACACCCAAGAGATCAATGTCGTGATCGGTGCGAGACTTATCTTTTCTTTGATTCGCAACGCCACTGGCTCTTGCCAATTGCCACCGCAAAGATGCCGCTTGTTCGCATTCTGATAAATCCTGTCTTGAAAATCTAACTATCATAATAATCCTTTTTTCTTTTTGTAACTGTGAATGCCAACCCTAAACATGGTTCTAGCTGTGTCATTCGGTAAGTCGTGATATGCCAAGTTCAATAACCTGTTTGAAAGCATGTACATACGCTGAGGCAACCACGCCACTGCAAGGTGGGTGATTGTCTCAATACGCTTTTCCTCAAAGCCATACTCTCGTAAAAAGTCCTCTCTTTCTTTTTGAGTGTTAAACTCTGAAGCTTTACCTGCCCAGTACATGTGATCATGAATCGGTCTAGGTAAACTTTTAGCCAATTACAAATCTGTAAGTTTGATTGGCACAATTTGATTGTGTAAATTGTATGGGGTGTAGATACCTGTTTGCTCACACTTCAACAATAAGTCCAGTGCTTGTTCATTCAGAGATCGACCATACTCTACAGCTTCAGGTTCCAACTCATAAACCACATATGGATATGGATGAGTCTTTTCTATTGCAAGAAACTGAAACCTATCAACCTCAGTCAGACCTACATTTTTAGCGGCATCAAGATAGAAAGCTGCCTGTTGATGATAGCCAAATGTTTTGACTGAATGTTTAAAGCCTCTTGGTGAAGCGTCACGACAGGTTTTAAGATCAACAATCACATTGTCTTGCAACATATCGAAACGAGCTTTACACAAATGCCCAAAGTAATCGAAGACCACTGATAGCTCAGTCTTGTCCTCGCCCCTTGGTTTAAATGCATCAAGAACCTCACAACGAGCTACACAAGTGTCATACAAGTCTTGTGAGACAACGCTACGATTACCAACAGAAGAAAGAAAGTCTGCATACTCTTCTTTGCCTGCCTTGGTTCTTTTGTCGACCTTAGGTGCTATGACGAACTCATCGTCAAACACATGAGGTTCTAAAAATAAACAATGTTGCAATCTACCCTCAACAAAGAATGAAGCCTCGCTGTCAGGCTTCTCTTCGTATTTATATTTATAAGGGTCTTTCATGATGGCTGAGAGATCGTGTGATCTAAAAGCACCAAGATCATTGTATTCAGGGAAAGGCATGTCGTCATACACTCCCTCTTCGTAGACCACGACATCGAAGCGTGGTTCAAAATCTATTACATCACCCATGGTATAAAAGGGGGGCTACTAAATCTATTTGTTATGGAGAATCAAATATGAAATATATATCATGACCTAGTAGCCCAAACCGTTAAAACGGGATTTGTTCCTCGATTGATTTCTTGTCATCAGCCAAGTTATCAAGAGAAGAAAACTCTGTTGACTCTTCTTTTTGGTATTTAGCACTTTCAGCTTTATTAGATGCTACCACCTCAAAAGATTCATCAATCTTATTTTGTACCCATTCAGGTAAATTTACAAACACATCGCACATATCTTTGTTGTCTTTTGCATACTCATCAACATCAAAAGCTATTTGCTCATTGGTTGTTGCAACTTTCTTAACACCACCTTCAGGGTGATAGACAGCCGTTACTTTAGGATTGCCACCCGAAGTATATTCAACCTCAAGCTCACAAGTGCATCCTAAGATGTTGGTTAAATCAAAACCTTTAAGCTCATCATCGGTAAACTTTTTGTTACGCCATGAACATAAATGTAAAAACAAAGCAGACTTCTCATTGAGAGACAATGTGTATTGTTTCATGATTGAGAAAGGTTTGCCGTCTGACATCTTCTCATCTAGTTCCCAGTATAAGAAGACACTGTGACGCTTCTTGGTTTCACCTTCATAGGTTTCGTTGTGTGTTCCCACATCAACAATTCTATAACAGGTTGCTTTATATCTACCCTTGGCAATGGTCTCAAAGTTACCGCTACCGCTATCGCTTATTGTTAAAGCCATATTTTTTCTCCTCAATAAAAATAATTATTGTTTATTTATTCCAAACAAAGTATATTGTAAGGTATTCAACACAACATAATATAGAAGTTTCACAGAGAGGGCAAGTATGGGGATCAAAAATATTAAAGGCGGAGGCAAGGAATACGACAAACCCTTGACCATGGAGTCAATGGGTAAGTTCACAGAGTTCTTAAAACAACATGGATTTGAACCTAAGAATGAAACACTGGAACCTAATCCCGAAAAACCACAAAGAGCTTATACCAGTGTCAATGGCAAAAGAGCCATGTCAGGTTACTATGCTTACTATGATAACTTTGGCACACCTATTGGTTTTGCCTCTGATTATCGAACAGGACAAACTCATAACTTTAAATTATCTTCACGGAAATCTTCCGAGGTTAACTATGAAGCACTGGAGAAATTTAGAGAACAAGCAAGACAAGACCAAGAGCAGAAACATTTAAAGGTCGCAAAGAAAGCCAAAATGATTTGGGATGCAGGCAAACCCTGTGACTCACATCCATACTTGGATTCTAAAAATGTACGCTCACACAACTTGAGAGAACACAATGGCAAACTCTTGATACCCATCATCGATGAGAAAGGCAAGATGTGGTCGTTGCAGACGATCATGCCTGATGGATCGAAACGCTTTCTTTCGGGTGGTCGAACAGGTGGTTGTTTCTTTTTAATAGGTACACATTTAATAAAGGAATCCAAGAAGATAGGATTTGGTGAGGGTTACGCAACTTGTGCAACAATTTTTGAAGATCAAAACATTCCCATGGTGGTTTGTTTTAACGCAGGTAACTTGTTGTCTATTAATACCAAGTTCATGGAATCCATTCCAAACAAAGAGTTTATTATTTATGCAGACAATGATGCCAATGGTATTGGTGAAAAGAAAGCAATAGAAGCCGCTCAACAATCCAATGCTGAGGTGGTCATGCCAACAGAAGAAGGCATGGACTTCAACGATCAAAAAGCAGTCACTGGTGAGATCATTACCAAGAAGGTGGATGTTCCTGACCTAGTAGAGTTTGAGAAAACTACGCAAGGTCGGATCATGGCTACCACAGATAACTATCATGCACTCATGAAGACCTATGACATTGAATGTTATTACGATGTTATTAAGAAACGCATTGAGATAGAGATACCTAACTTCAAACCCATAGCAGATTTAAAAGATGAAGCACACTTAGTTGAATTAGAAAACTTGTGCATTAAGAATTTTGTACCCCATCAAAGAGTCCGTGATGCGATGAAAATCATCGCCCAAGAACACAATCCTGTTGCCCGTTGGATTGATAGTAAGCCTTGGGATGGTGTGTCTCGTGTCACGGATTTCTGCGATACCGTCACAGCAGAGGATGAGAGACTCAAACACATGCTGATGAGAAAGTGGTTGCTATCTTGTGTAGCGGCGGCATTTGAAGTTGACGGTGTATCGCTAGAAGGATTGTTGGTCTTCCAAGGCAAGCAGGGACTAGGTAAAACCCTTTGGTTCAAACGCTTGGCTGAGTTCAACAAAGGTTGGTTGCTAGAAGGTGCTACCCTTGATCCAAAAGATAAAGACAGCGTGAAGAAAGCTGTTAGTCACTGGATTGTAGAGTTAGGAGAGTTGGAGTCTACCTTTAAGAAAGCAGACATCAACCAACTCAAAGCTTTTATTACTTCTAAGTCTGATGAGATGCGATTGCCATATGACAGAACCTTTACCAATTATCAAAGACGCACAGCATTCTTTGCGTCAGTCAACGA